>JAEIGA010000262.1_pt1 | contig 75096 bp, 118 predicted proteins | sample 9270691 | NCBI WGS metagenome assembly JAEIGA01 (sample SAMN17057246, study PRJNA624740) | gut metagenome | biome: biome; isolation source: fecal sample | host: Bos grunniens | place: China: Xizang | collected 2019 | reverse complement strand
TGTAAATTTTGCAGACTTTCGTAATGTATCAGAAACTCTTGCTAATTTTTGATAACCCTAAAGATCCCCTTGATCAATAGCCTGATTCATTTTAAGATTATTTTTACAAATAAGAATAAGAGTAGAACGAGTATCTGCATCTTGAATATCAAAAGACTCCATCATCTCATTATAAAAAGTTTCAAGCTATACCCATTCTTGAGGAGTATAATATCTACCCCATTTCATAACAAGATATTTTTTATCTTCTTCTGTTAAATCTTGTGCTAAATCTGGTATTTCCTATTCAGGCATAAAATTTTTTTCATTATATAAATTATTTTGTCCAATAGGAGAATAATCCGCGGGAACAGGTTTATCCCGCTAACGCTGGATCTCAGCTTTCACTAATGTGCGATACTGAGCTTCTGTAATCTAACCTTTCTAAAATTGATCAGCATACATTTCAGAAAGGGTCTTGTCCTGTTCCGCTTGAGCGGCGACCGCGAGTTCATGCTATTTTGTTAATTCTTCAGTATCCTTCCAACCATAATCCTTAAATTGTTTAAGTTTCATTTTAGAAAGATATTTACCAAATACAGTAGTATCATTTTTTTTATTTGGGTTTTTAGCATAAGCTTTCTATCTTAAACTATCCCATTCCCAAGGTAGCCAAGGAACATCATACTCTTCTAATAACCAAACAAAAGTATTCGGATCCCAAATATCTACATGCATTAAAGTACATTCTTTACATAAAGAAGGTTTAGATCCATCTTTATACGTATAGAACATTGTTTCTTCTTTTGTTCTACCGCATTTAGAGCAAACTAACTTTGACACTGTATAAAACCTCCTTATTTCTTTTTATTTCGACATTCTTTACAGATTGAATACCATCCATCTTTACTTGTATTATTCTTAGAAAAAAATTTATTATGAGCTAATTTAATTTGCCCACATCTAGAACAACGTTTCCACTTTCCCTTTTCTACAAAAGTATAATACCAAATTAAATAATTTTTTTCCTAATATTCTGCTATTAACTTAGGAATTTTCTTTCTCCATAAGGAAGAAAGATATTCAATAGAATAAGAGTGTCCATACTTTTTATATAATAACTATTGAATTTCTAAATTTGATTTACCATCTATTTTATAAATTAATAAATCATAATAAAGAGGATATTTATCTTTTAAGGCATTATCTATAATATTTTCTAAATCTTGCATTAAATAAAAAATATCAGAAGTAAAATGTCCTTCTGCCTATTGTTTAATTTTAGAATAATTACACAAAAGAACTGAAATATGTGTAGGATTAAAAAAAGAAATTAATCCCTTATTTATTATATTTCCATCTTTATCAATTTCTATTCTATCAGATAAATCAAGAGTAGAAAAGCTTTTTATAAGATTTAAACTATATATAACAGGTTTATAAGAACTCTTTATAATATACTGATCTTGTCTCATCTAAATAATTTGCTTTTTAAGCAAATATTTTTTTCTTCCTCTTGCCCTCTTTTCTAGTTCCTATACCTTTTTTATTTCTTCTCTAAGCTTCTTTAACTAAGGTATATTCTAGGCTTCCTCCTAGGATATTTTATATTTAGGGGTTAATAAGACATTTTTATCATTTATAATCATATTATAAATGCCATCTTCGCCATTCTAAAATTTTCCAACTAATCCCTAAAAAGAAGTTTCTCGCTTATTAATAGTTACCATTCTATTGTCTGTATTAATATTCTTTTCTTTCTTCTCTAACTTTGTCATTGCAAATATGATATAGTCAGCGAGAATCTATAAATATTTATTATTTAATTTCTAAGGAGGAGCATTTTCAACTATTTTTTTAACTAATTCTACTCGATCTTCAGGACTTTCAAGAGAGTAATCTAAACGTAATACCTCTTCTTGACTAGTATCAATCTCCTTTGGACCGACGCCCGCGTTTTCTTGCATTGAATTTCTCCTTATCATTTTGATCTCTATGTATAACATTATATCAAAAATTTTTCTACAAATCAACTAGATAAATTAAACATATTTGATAAAATATAAAAAATTTGTTATAATTATTATATAAGGATTCAAGAGAAAGAAAAAGAGATGAATGTAGCTGTAATCGCGGCGGCCGGTGCCCTTAATTACCGTTTATTAGATAATAAGCTTAATGAACTTATCGAATCATCGGGTTGTTATCTATTTAATATTTTATGTGGGTCAGTAACTAGTGAAAAAAGTAATGAAGAAACCTTAGGAAAACTTTGGGCAAGAAAAAATGGAGCGCCGGTAATAAATATCTATGCAAAAACGATTAATGAACTGGCAGACAAGATAATTTTAAAAGCGGATTATGCTATTTTTATTTTAGATGGGAATCCCTTAATCAATAATATTTTTATGAAATATAAGATGTCAGGAAAACATGGTAGCGTTATTACGCGGAAAGGTTAAAGGCATGCCCTTGTCGATTAAGGGCGGCCGCGAGGAAGAATTAAAAAATGATTAATATTGGTGGTTTGCCGAAGGTATTAGCTTATATTTTTATGATAGTAGGTAGTTTTGTTTGTGCTGGAATAATGACTGCGATAATCATAGGAATACAAAATTTTATTTTAGATTTGATAAAACGATTAAAATGGAAATATAAGTATAAACATCGTTTTGATAAGTCTCCTACAGCTAAGTGTTATTGTATAGACTGTGATTTTTATGGAAAAAATAATAATAGAGAAGATTGGAATGAATGCCTTGCTCACAAAGGTTGGAGAGTAGCAGAAGAATGGTTTTGTTGGGAAGCAATTCCGTGTGAAAATGATATAGAGAAAGAGTAAGAAAACAAATGAGAGCAACGATTAATTTAAGAAGACCTATTATTGAGATAGAAGCAGACTTTGATGAAAATTCCATTAAAGCTAATGGATATGAAATTTTAAGGTGGATCCCATGCGGTGAGAGATTGCCAGAAAATGATGATTGGCAAATTGTAACTGTACTTGATGAAACTGGAGATACACCATTTAGATATACTGATTTTGGGTGGTATCTTGAAGCAGCAAAGTGTTGGATTATTAATGCAGAACAAAGAACAGATATTGTAGCATGGATGCCACTACCAGAACCGTTCGCAGAAAGGAGAACCGATGAGGTTGATCACAGAAAAGAATAAAAACGAAATCGGCAAGAGGTTGTCTGCTATCTATTACATCACTGTTCATGGTTTTGGAAAGGGGCAGAAAACCGACCTTGAATCAATGGCAAAGATTATTGAACACGTTCACGATATTGCATTTGCCGTAGGTGGCGAAAAATTTTCAAACATTGATATTCCGGCTTATGTGATGCGAATAGAGGAAATGGTGGAAAGGAAAACCGATGAGACTGATTGATGCGGATGTGCTGAAGAAAGACGTTTTGGACTTGCCAAACTGTTATAACGGATTTTCAGACACTTTCGACAAAGCTTGCATAATAGGCTTGATTGACGAACAGTCGACCATTGAAGAGCGGAAGAAGGGGAAGTGGATACACAAGCCTAACATCTATGGCGTTGCTTATTGTTCGGAATGTGATTATGAATTGCATACAAACGATACGAACTATTGTCCCAATTGCGGAGCGGACATGAGAGAAAGTAATAGATTATTAAATAATTGTTCAAGATGTAGATATGGTAAAAATTATTTAAATAATATGTGGTGGTGTGAAAAACATGATATGATGAAAAATAGAGAAGGAGAAAGCTGCTCTGATTTTAAAAATAGATATTGATATTGATGCGGTGCGGTATTGAAAATTATAAGCCGTATTTTAATTGGAGTAAATATGATATATAATTGTGAAAGATTAGGTGCAAACCTAATTAAAATTTCAGATGAATTCGTGTTCAATATAAACTTAAATTCCGGATGGTGCATCGGACAGGTTGAATTCGATGAAAACATAAAACCGATAGAAGAATTTAAAGTGACGTTTACAAGACGAAAAGACACGGGAACAACTACAGTTAACCATCGAGAAATAGGAAAATAACTTGGTACTGGGAATACTGTTAATACTGTTTTAAAAAATAACTTGGTACTGGAAATGTCGAGCGCAAAGCTTTTTCAAATTTTCTCCTATAAAATCCCATAAGGTATGCCCCCTAGTACGTTCCGTAGATTTGCACGCCGAAAATTTTTGACCTCCGAACATACCTTCCCTATTAATCGCTCGGAGCGTTGCCGCACGCAAAGCTCCGGTTTTTTGATTAAAAATAAAGGCAGGATTTTTTATTTGCATTGATGCGAAGCAAAAATTTTTTATTAAATCCTAAAAGACTAAAGCAAATCACATCACAGAACCATCAGGCAAAATTGTTAAACTTTTAACAGGTTAACATCAATGTATTGCTTTAAAATTAAAAAATTTAATAACCAAAGGAAGCCTTTTGTTAAAAAATTAACAAGCTTGTTAAATTATTAACAACTACTTATTGATGAAAAGGAGTTTTATTGTTAATAATTTAACAAGCTTGTTAATTTTTTAACAAAAGATCATTCTGAGCAAGATTGTTAAAAATTTAACAAACTATTAAAATTTTTAAAATAAAAAAATTTTAATTAAAATAAAAAAATTTTAATAATTTTAATCCGGTCTACATGAGAGGGTTAGAGAAACTGAACTTGAATAAGAGAGTTTGAACCAAGAGAGAAGGAAGAGAGAAAGAGAGAAACAACAAAAGACTAAAAGAGCAAACAAACAAACAAAATAATATTTTTATTGACAAAATAATATTTTTATGTTATTATTTAATAAAGATAAAAAATAAATAATGTAAAAAGCATTAAAAGAGAGAGTGCTTTAACTGATAATGTTATTCTATTCTAAAATTAAAAAATATTTACAGTAAGTAAAGTTATTTATTGTATTACAAACAATCTTTCTTTAAATAATTATAAAAGTATTTAGAAACAATTTATTTTTAATTGTTCTAAAACAATAAAAGACAAAAGCAAAACAACTAACAACATTTATTAAAGGAGAAAAGAAAATGGTCACTTTACAGATTACTTTATTTGACAAGAACAATAAATACAAACCAATTAGCACTTTAATTGATGTTGAGAGTATCGAAGAATACAAGAAACATGCTATTGATTATAAGATAAAGGCTATACAAAAGATTTGTAACAAGAGGTATTTAACAGGCAAAGAATTACAGAATTTAGGATACACAATTATTAAAGTAAGAAACTATACTTTGTACAAAGAACTACTTGACAAAAAGAAGAAAAGTGATATAATAAAAGAAAAAAGGAGATAAAAGAAAATGAATAAAAGATTTTGGTATGAAGGTTTAATTATTGTTATTTTTTTTGTTGTATTACTTGGCTTTTGCTCAAAGATTGAAAGCACTTACACAAGGAAAGCAAGAGTTTGTACAGTAGAAGAAGAAACTGTTCTTTTTATTGATGAAACAGGAAATATTTGGGAATGGGAACTTGAAGAAGGAGAAGAGTACAGAATAAATGAGAAAGTAAAACTTGTCATGTTTAGTAACTTTACAGATGAAATTGTAGAAGATGATGAAATAAAAAAGATAAAAAAATATTAAAAAAAGTATTGACAAAAGAAACAAAGTATAGTATATTATAGTTAGAAAAAGAAAGGAGATAAAAACAATGGCTACCACAAAAGAAAGAATCGAAGAACTGGAAAAGAAAGAATTTTTCTTAGAAATGAAAGACCACTGGACAAGAGAAGACTTCGAAACGATGAGAAAAATCAGAGAAGAAATCAGAGAACTTAAAAAACAGTAACCGCGGCGGCCGGTCCAAAGAAGATTTGGACCGGCCTTATTTTACCCAAGGCGCAGTTTGTTAAAAAATTAACAATCGCGCCAGCTTCGAGATCTTTGAGCGCGGCCGCGCCGCGCCGAAATATTATACCACATGCGACTCCAGTTTGTCAAGACTAATTTGTGAAAAAGTTACACAAAAAACTTTCCTGAAATTTGGTTATTTTGTCTATTGCAATCCGGTCAAAATCTGGTATAATTAAATTATCAAAAGAAAGGAGATACAAAAAATGTTAAAGATCAAGTTCAATGGTTCTGAGGCAGCTAAAGCGGTAGGTTTTAAAGAGTTTACAAAAGAATTCAATAGCTTCAAAGAAGCAATGGAATTTTACAACAACTGCAACTTCGCTACAGAATGGGAAATGGTAGAAGAATAAAACTTCTACCATTTTCTTTACTTTTTAAAAAATTTTTGGTATAATAATAGTAACAAATAAATAAAGGAGAAAAAGAGATGCAGGAAATTTATCGGATTTTTCAATTCTCGCAAGGCTCTTTACATTAGATTGCGTTTGTCCGGTCTGAATCTGTAGAAGATTTTTTAGAATCGTGCAACAAACATAATGAAGAGCCAAACACAGTTTTCTTTTTTGCTCAAAAAATTTTCGTAGAACAATAAAGAAACAAGGCAGGACAACCAAAAACAGTTGTTCTTGTCCGAAAAATCCGACCGACTGGGAGTAGCAAGTTTTTAAATGAAAATTAAAGCTGCTTTTTAACTTCTCTTTTCCTATATTAGAAGAAGCGTTTTAACGCTTCTTTTTTAGTTTAATCCAGAACGACCGGCCGCAGGCCGAAAAATTATATCATGTGGGAAGCCAAGTTGTCAAGAGGAAAAATGCACAAATATTTAAAAATTTTTTATCCTAAAATTGTGCAAAATTTTTTCAAAAAAGTGTTGACATTATCATTCCAGTGTGGTATATTATAATCAAGGAAAGGGAAAACACCTAAACAAGAGAGGAGATAAAAACAATGTTCGACGATTTCGATTTAGAGATTACCTGTGAAGAGTTCTACAATGATGAGTACTACTTCGATGGAATGTATGGAGAAACTGAATATGAGGAGTTTTAAAACTCCTCATAAAAAACCCTTGACAATATCATAAAAAAATGATATAATAAAAGAAAAAAGGAGATAAAAAAATGAGAAAAATGCTTTACAAGAATAATGTTACCAATGAAATTACAGCTTCTTACAATATCGCAAAAGAATGGACAGATAAACAGATTTTCTTTGAAGACATTGAAGCTCCAAAAGGATTTGAAGAACTGGAACTGGAAAAAGAAGCAAAAGAATATAATAAAAAAGCTGGAATTGGAAAAAGAAGCAAAAAAAGATAATAAAAAAAACTCAGTGAAAAAACACTGAGTTTTTTATTTTTTTCAAAAAAACGCTTGACAAATAGACCGGTCTTTGTTATACTATAATCAGAAAAGGAAAGGAGATAACAAAGATGACAAGCGTACACTTCACAAGAGATAGACAGGATAGAGAAACCCTTATAAGAGAGATCGGTTCCGGTAAAGTGGTAAAAAGAGTAGTTATTGACAGAGGACATAGAAACGGCCCGGAAATTCATGAAGTAACAGATAACGCAATCGTAAATATCTACAATCAGAGAACAGGCAAGCTTATTACAAAGCTGATTGCAAGACCAAATCAAATTAAAAGATACTACGAAGAAGGAAAAGCACCAAAGGAAATCTTAAACAAAGCTTATGACCACATGAAAAAAGGATATAACGAAAGATAAGAAAAGGCTTGACAAAAACAAGCCTTTTTGATACAATAGAATCAAAGAAAAGGAGAGAAGAAAATGACTAAAAAGCAGATTAAAGAAAAGAATAAAAAAAATAGGGTTATGGTAGAATTTAACACTGGTACAAGAACTTTTAAAAGCGCAAAAGATTATGACAGGAAAAAAGAAAAAGAATTTTGCAGAAAAGCCTTGACAGCTTACTAAAGATGTGATAAGATATAATCATCAAGAGAGAGGAGAAAAGAAAAAAAATGATTAACGCTAAAGAAAGATTTAATTACACTTATATTATTACAGATAATGAAATCGAACAAGACATCTTATTGGCTTATTGCACAGGAAAAAGTTTTTTATGGAATATATATTTAGGATGGAGAAAAACCAATATAAAAACAAATCAAATGTATTTTTGGATTCCAACCAATAAAATTGAAGAATTAACTTCCCTTATTGATAGAATAAAAAGAGAGATTAGGAGAAAAGAAAATGTTTGAAAAAATTATAGATGCAGCTATTAAAAGATACGGTTTTGAAGACAAAAGAACAATCATCATCTGCACAGTGTGTGAAAAAATCGCGGACGCCCTTAAATAACAAGGGCGTCTTTTTATATATTATACCGTTCCCGCGGTCACCAAACCCGGGCGCTGGGCACCGAAAATTATACCACACCTGAGTCGCCGCTGTCAAGAACTTTTTTGCGAAATTTTGTACAAATATTTTCTTCCCGATTTGTGCAATTTTTTTCTGAAAAAGGGTTGACAGATAGAAACCTATTTGCTATACTATAATTGTCCCGAGGGAGTAGCGATGAGCCGCTGGACGGGAAGCAGACCGCTCAAGCCCTTGACCTCGGGAAGCCTTCCCTAAAGATTTTAAAAAAAGTGCTTGACAAATAGTCCGGCTTATGATAAGATATAATCAGAAAAGGAAAGGAGATAACAAAAATGTTCAAAATGGATTATCTTACAGCTTTAAAGGTCATTGAAGAAACTGAAAAGAAACTTGCCGAAGATGAAAAATGGCTTCCTCGCTTATACAGCGAAAAAATGATTGCTCAAACTAAAATTGGAATTGAGTTAAACAAAAAGACCATTGAAAGCTTAAAGGCACGGCTTCCACAGCTGAAAGAAGAATACAAAAAAGCTGAAATTGCAAGGTTGACCGCAGAAATCGAAAGAATCAAAAATCTTTAAAAAAATTAAAAATAGGGCTTGACAAAAGCCAAGCCCTATGCTAAAATAAGTACATAAGGTAAGGGAAGTAAGGCAGAAGGAAAAGCCGAGGTCGCAAGTCGAACCGAGTAAGTAACCTTAACGACAAAGTCCTTACCACCGCATGGAGCCGAGCGATGCGGTATATAAGTGTGAACCAAGCCGAATAGGCAACCAGCGGACACCATGCCGCAGTCCTTGGAAATGGGGTCGCTCAGCAGGACACTAAGAGAGCCGAAAGGCTCTTTTTTTATTGACGGCGCGCGCACGTTCCTTGCGCGCCGAAAATTATACTATACACGTAAGCCGGCTGTCAAGATGGAAAAATGCACAAAGATTTATACCTAATCCATCCCGATATTTGTGCAAAACAGAGAAGCAAAAAAAGTTTTTCAAAACCCCTTGACTTCTATTGGGTAGGGTGCTATACTATAATTGTTCCAAGGGAGAGCAACCTCAAAGGAACGGAACCGCCTGAGCCGGCGGCATGGGGTAGGCACAAGTAGCTTACATAAGTCTCTCTCGATGAAGAACTTTCAGAGGATGTCGGTGGGCATCGGGATAAGACCCTTAAAGCGTTGTAAATCGGGGCCGGTCCTCTGAAAAAATTTTTAAAAAATCCTTGACAAGCAATCAGGAGTATGGTAAGATATAATTGTTCCAAGGGAGAGCAACTCAGAAAGGAGAACAACATGGGATACACAATTAGCGAAGCCGAGGCGATGGGCGCCACAATCGAGGAGATGCTTGAACTCCTCGGGGTCGATCCGGCCGAGGTCTGGGACGAATAAGCCCCAGAAAAATTAAGAAAGTGCTTGACATAGCAATCAAAGGATGCTATAATAAAGCTACAAGGTGAGGGAAGCAGGCAAGGTTAGGGAAGGCCAATGGCGCAAGGTGCCGTAGTAAGACCTGCTGATAAAGTCCCACCACCGCAAGCCTAAGTCCTACTTTGCGGTATATAAATGTGGTGGCAACATGCGAGGGTCGCTGAAAGGATAGGCTCGCAGGCTGGTAGGATGGCGACAATTAAGCGGTGTCTCTCCCCTAGGGGTGATAGGGAACAGAAGTAGAGCAAAACCGTAAAAGCTCACCCAATTCAGAGAGCCGAAAGGCTCTCTTTTTTTCGCCGGGCCGTCGTGGTATGCTTCTCACCGCGACGACCCGGGATCTGCAACTGTAATTATACTGGCATTTTTCACAAAGAAAAAGGTTAAAATTTGTGCAACTTTTTCTTCCCGAATTTACATAATTCTGTTGACAAAACCGGGCTTATAGCTTATAATCAATTATAGAAACAGAGAAGAAAGGAGAATCACAATGAAACAGACTTATTACTTTGATGTTGATGGTGTTCTTGCAGATTTCCACGGAGTTTACAATCCAATGAATAGAGCCGAATCTCTTACTTATGATTTTATTCGCAATCTCCGTCCTTTCACTGAAAATATCGCTCTTGTTAAAGCTCTCATCGCTGATGGCAATAGGGTTTATATTTCTACAATGGTAGCAAATGAAACCACTAAAAAAGCTCGTATTGATTGGCTTGCTGAAATGCTTCCGGAAATCCCGAAGTACCGTATTGTTACTATCGTAGGACATGGCAATAAAGCCCAGCACATGAAAACCAAAGATGGTATCCTTGTAGATGACAAAAAAGCAAATTGCCGTCAGTGGGAAAAAGCAGGACATAAAGCGATTTGGCTTGAAACCAAAGGTGCATTAGTAAAAATTGCTTGACATTTTCGTCAAAACCTCTAAAACAAGAGTCGAAAGACTCTTGTTTTTTTGTGCATTTTAACAAATAAAAAATAGTTGACACGGCCGGCTCGTTGTGGTGCGCCTCTTACCGCAACGAGCCGGTTTTCTGACCAGTTAGGCGCGGCTAATTTTGGTTAGAGATATTTAACCGGGGTTAGCCACCTCTAATTCCCGTAATATGCACTTAACTACAGTTTTATGCCTATAAGGCTTGTTCAAAATAGTTAACGGCCGGCCGCAGGCCGAAAAATTATACCATACCTGCGACCAATTTGTCAAGAGAAAAATTGCACAAAAATAAAAAATTTTTTCTCCCATTTTTGTTACTTCTGTCTATTGTAATCCTTGTCCGGTTGTGGTATCATTAGTATATCAAAGGGAGGGCATACACCATGAATACTACACTCTATAGCAATCTTATTGACCGCTACAATGCAATCAGCTTTACTCACCACTATATCTTCGGATTCACCTATAAAGGCAATGTATATGCTTGCAAGACCACTTCGGAAGTTCTTCCGTATATTCTTACTCTTGACAAGGCAAGCCGTGGGGCTGGGTATGCTATCCGCTTTAAACCGAACACCACTCAGAAGCTGTTCCTTCTTAAGAATTCCGAAGTAATATGTTCCGTGAAATTCTTTGAAGAACTTACCGCTGAAAGCAAATATAATCGCGGTGAAATCTTTGAAAAGATTATCACTGAAAAAGGCGGGCAGGCTTGGGAAAAAAATAATCTCAAATTTACAGAAGCTCCCGACGTAACTATTGACAATATCGGTTATCAAATCAAATTTGAAAAAGCAACTTTCGTAAATGAAAAAAGTTTGGCAAGCCTTGAAAAATAAGGCTTGCCGGATTAAAAAAAAGGCTTGACAAGTAAATAATTCTTTGATATACTGTATATAGAAAAAGAAAGGAGATACAAAAATGATGAAAATGCTCGTATTCGATATGGACGGTACAATCGCTAATCTTTATGGTGTTAATGGTTGGTTAGATGACCTCAAAGCAGAAAAAACAAGACCCTATGATGAAGCAGAACCGCTGTATAATATGATTGAACTGGTAGAACTTCTTAATAAACTTCGTTCCCTTGGTTGGTTAATTTGTGTAACAACTTGGCTCGCTAAAGATGCTACAAAAGAATACAACAAAGCTGTTACAGAAGCAAAAAAAGCTTGGCTTGCAAAATATGATTTTCCGTATGATGAAATTCATTGTGTAAAATATGGAACGACAAAAGCAAATTGCACTCGCAAGAAAGGCGGTTTTCAGATTCTTATTGATGATAACAAAAAAGTCCGTGACGGTTGGACACTTGGCACTACAGTAAATGCAGAATATGATATTACAAAATTTTTGAAGGCTCTTGTTTAAGAGCCTTCCGGACCGAAAAATTTTTAAAAAAGGTATTGACAAATAAAAACTTATAGTGTATACTATTAAGCATAGGAGGGAAAACAAATGAGCAAAAATTATTATCTTGGAATTGACACTGAAACCGCTAACAGCTATCTTAATGAAGATGGAAAACTGGAATTAAAAGATTCTCTTTGCTATGACATTGGATGGGCAATTATTGACAAAAAAGGAAAAGTGTATAAAACTCGTTCTTTTGTAGTTGCAGAAATTTTTCTTGATAAAGAACTTATGTCAAGTGCTTACTTCGCTGATAAAATTCCGCAGTATTGGAAAGATATTAAAACAGGAAAGCGAAAACTTAAAACATTAAAAAACATTCACTGGGTATTTAAACAGGATTGTAAAAAATACGCCCCTAAAGCAATTTTTGCACATAACGCCTTTTTTGATTATAACGCTTTAAATAATACCCTTAGACTGTTGACTGGTTCAAAATTTAGATATTTTTATCCGTATGGAATTGAACTTTGGGATACACTGAAAATGTCAAGGGATGCAATAGGAAAAACAGAAAAATATTCCGAATATTGCAAAAAAAACGGTTACCTTACTGCACATAAAAATCCGCAAAACAGACTTACCGCAGAAATTCTTTGGAGATATATTTCTAATAACCCCGATTTCGAAGAAAGTCATACTGGATTAGAAGATGTGGAAATTGAAAAAGAAATTTTTGTAAAATGCCTTAAAAAGAAAGATGTAAAAAGGTTACTGTTTAATAAGCAGTAACCTCGGCCCGGGCAAAAAATTTTTTAAAAAAGTATTGACAATACCCCTAAAAAGTGTTATAGTATAGTTACAAGGAGGGAAGAAAAAATGACAAAAGCAGAAGAAATTAAAAATTACATGAAAAACCTTGGTATTTCAAAAGAAGAAGCAGAACAGCTTTGGGAAGATGACCATAATGATGTAGTTACCCCCGAAATGGCAGAGATGGAAAAGAAAGCAAAGCAGATTAAAAGATACGAAAAATCTGATAATAAAAGAAAGGCTTCCACAAAAGAAAGAAAAGTGGATGAAGAAAAAAAGGCTTTTCTTAATGGCTTTAGAATCTTTGCAGAGGGTAAAGGCGGAAAAGTTACTGCAATTAAAAATGAAGCAGAATTCTCTTTTACCTACGGTGAAAATTCTTATACTGTGAAACTTGTCAAACATCGCCCCGAAAAAAAAGGAGAGAAATGAGATGAAAAAATTTTTTAGAATCGAAGAAGGTTATAAATTTGAATGGAATGACCTTAGATGTTTTATCACTGTCGTAAATGTAATTCTCATTATGATTTATGGGTTATCCATTTCTTGGTTCGGTCTTGCTGTTGCTGTAATAGGAATAATTAAAGATATTAAAACAGATAGAAGAGTGAATGGTCTTCTGATGCATATCGCAAACGCAAGTTTAAATATTTACTTTTTACTGAGTTATTACAAAATTATTTAACCGCGGGCGCCCTTAATTTTTAAGGGCGTGCCTTTGACCCGGCCGCATAAAAAATTTTTCAAAAAACCCTTGACAAACCCAGCTTTTTGTGGCGGGCCGCGTACCTCCGGCGCGGCCTGAAATTCCATTATACCACACCCGCCGCAATTTTGTCAAGAGAAAATTTGCACAATTTTTTTTCTTATTTTTCCCGATTTTTTGTTAATCTTGTCTATTGTATTTTTAAAAGTCTTTTGTTATAATTAATAATGTCAAGAGGGAACGGTAGCCTACACCGAAAAGATAACAGTAGGTCGGGTTGCTGAAAAAAAAATAAAAAAAGTTCTTGACAAATAAAAAACCTTATGTTATAATAAATACATAAGATAAAGAAAGGGGAAACAAAAATGATGCGATGTAGGAAGAAAGCGCTTAGGGAAGGGTGGGCGCTATGACATAAAACCATCCCTCTTGAGGGGTAGCGCAAGGCGCCTGCGTCCCTCTCGCTGGAAAATAAAAAAAATAAAAAAACTATTGACAACCTTTTAAAAATTTGATATAATAAATACATAAAGAAAAACAAATACACTTACAAAAGAAAGGAAGTATGTACTATGACAAAGAAAGAAAACTTCAACGCAATCGCTAACATCCTCAACGAAATGGGCAATCATGACTTTGATGAATTCATTGCTCACGAAGTCGAACTTCTGAATAAGAAGCGCACTGGTAGCAAGACGCCGACAAAGCGTCAGAAAGAGAATGAAATCCTCAAGGAACACATTCTTGGAGTTCTGTCCGATGAGGGCATGACAGTAACTGAAATCATGACTACTCTCAACGAAGATGGTCTTACCAATCAGAGAGTAAGTGCTAACCTCAAACAGATGGTTGACAATGGCACTGTTAACAAGGCTGTTGTAAAGGGTAAGTCGCTGTTTACCCTTGCATAACTTCCCTTGCACGCTTCTTGAATAGCGTACCACGCAAGGTTTTAGGGGACTGGAAACAGTCCCTTTTTTATTATGCGTTTTGTTAAAAAATTAACAGGCTGGACCGGCGCGCATTGTTAAAAAAATCACAGTCTAAAGTTTTAAAAACATAGATGTCTATCCTAATAAATTTACTGAAATTTAAGATGTTTACTTGTTCACTGAACATTTTATCGTTTAAAAGAAAAAATCTTAAAAATTTTAGTAAATTCTGCTTGACAGTTTTTGTCTACTTGTGGTATAATTATTTCATCAAGAGTAAAGGAGATAAAACAAAATGAACCCTTATGTATTTAAAAGTGATGTTCCTCATGAAAAAAGACTGCAAGTAGTTTATCTTGGACTTAAAGAAAAACTTCCACCTAAGAAAATTAGTAATTATGTAGACTATGCCATTTCTACAATAAGAACTTATTTACATAAATTTAAAGAGCTTCTTTCTGAAGCTATTGAATTTTTTAAACCTAGTGTTGAAATTATTTCAAAAGTAGAAGATATTCCAAACGCCGATAAGTGTTATTGCTTTAAATTTTATGACTGTAATAATAAAATTCTTTTTACTAAAATTGGAACAACGGTAAGAGCCACTAATAAAAGGCTAAAAGAAGAAATTAAGTCTTATACAAAAGCAGGTTTTACTATTGCTAAAGTAGTTATTGAAAGTATTATTGATTGCGGGTCGATTCCATCAGAAGGAGCAGAAAGTTTTACAAGAGCAATATTTATTCAAAAGTATCCTAACACTTTTAAAAAGAATGATAGGTTTATGGGAGTAGATATTCCTGTAGAAATTTTTAATAAAACTGTTGAAACTTACTTTAAAACTGCGGGCGCCCTTAATTAGCAAGGGCACCCGTTTAGCCCGGCCGCGATTGTTAAATAAATAATTTTTAAAAATCCTATTGACAATTTATTTTATATTTGTTATACTATAATTGTTCCAAGGGAAATGCACTGAGTACCTTGAAAACCGTAGCGGTTAGCAAACCATGTGACTCGAAGATGTGCTACGTTAAAAAACGCGAGAAAAATGGTGAGTTTTTTGTTGGTTACTCTTCCTGAGCTTTGTTTGTACGAATAACAAACCACGAGAAAGAGCGTCCTTAATGGGGTTAGTGCAAACCCTATTAAGGTTCGAGAAATGCCGGGGCGCGCACGTTCCTTGCGCGCCGAAAAATTATACCACAGGCGAGTCACTGTTGTCAATAGTGAATTTTGCACAAAAAATAAAGCTTCTAGATCCCAAAATTGTACTTTACAAATAAGAAAATTTTTGATATAATAAATACATAAGATAAAGAAAGAAAGCGGTTACAAAGTAGTGAGCAAACCTACCTAGTGCGCACAAGGCAAACTCATTCAACCAATTTCATGGAGTTTAAAATCTCCAAAAAAATTTAAAAAAACTCTTGACAACTTAATAAAGAAATGCTATAATAAGCATGTAAAGAAAAACAAAACATTTTAAAAAAGAAAGAGGTAATGTATTATGGCTATGACTTATGTTGATGCTCTCACTGTTGCTATTAACGCTGTTGATTCTGAAACTGCTGAAAAGCTTACGGCTCTCAAGACTCAGCTGATGAAGAAAAAGGGTTCTTCTAAGCCGACTAAAACTCAGGTTGCTAACGAAGCAACGAAAGCGGAAATCCGCGAAGTTCTCGGTTCTGCTGATGAACCGATGACTGTTTCGGAAATCCTCAAGGCTCTTCCGAATGACTACTCTTCGCAGAAAATTTCTGCTCTGCTTCGGCAGATGGGCGAAGATGGTTCGAAAGAGGTTGTAAAAACCATTGAGAAGAAAGTTTCTCGCTTCTCTCTCGCCTAATTAAAAAAGGTTTTGGCGGTTTTAGTCCTTAAAAACCGCCTGTGGTTTCAGCGTTTGTCGCCTAAAGGTATGGCACACGACTTTTAATCGTGATAATGTGGGTTCAATTCCCGCCAGACGCATTTTTTATCTAAAATTTGTTTTCTTCTCCTTTCCTTGGTGTTGGGCTAGACAATCGTCTAGCCCTTTTCGTTTATCCTTATTGTTAAAAGTTTAACAAGCCGCTCCGGGCCACATTGTTAAAAAAACTACTTTCAAAATCCCTATTGACATTTTAAAAAAATTTTGTTATACTTTAATTACAAAAGATAAAAGAAAGGAGAAAACCGAGATGAAATATAAAGGCTATGAAATCCCTAACAAAGAAATTGATAAAATGATGGATACTCTTGATATTTCTCTTGAAGAAGCTTGTGAAGTTTATCTTTTTGACCATGACCTAACAGAGAATGAGGAAGTTGAAGAAATAACTAAAAAAGCTACAAAAAATCGTATTACTTCCACAATTCATGGTGCGAAAGGTGAAAAAAAGGAAAGAAAACCGAGAGAAAAAAAAGAAAATGCACTGAAAAAGCTAATTATTTCTGCAATCTGTGTAGGTTTTAATGATGAAAACTGGCTTTTTGATGAAGTAATTGATAATTTTGTGATTAGAAATGATGAAAAATACATTGATTTGACAGTAGATGGAAGAGAATTTACTATCAATCTTGTTGAACATCGTAAAAAGAAAGGGGAATAATTATGACATTCGAGCCTAAAATTAGTGGTACAAGAGTAGAAGGATTTTCTATCATTCCTATTTTTACTGAACAGATTGTTCTTTTATCTGATGCTCAAAAGGTAATCAAAAGACAGGAAACAATGAATTGTCTTCTTGATAATTTCCGTTTTAGTAAATGCAACGAAAATTATCCTAATGAATGGTATACCATTCTTGACTTTGACACTATTTTCAAACTGTCTGTACTGGAAAACTATCCCGAATATGAAAAAGAATTTATTGATTATTTTGGGAAAAGCTGGTTCAAACAGTACATTAGATTTAATCATTAAAACTGCGGGCGGTGGTCTAATCTTCACCGCCCTATTCTTTTTTTCTTTGATTTTTTAAAAGAGAGGTTAAGAAAAACATTTTAAAAAATAAGCATAATTGCTTGTTATTTTCTTAACAATCTACCCGGGCGAACTTCTCATCATTTTTTTGAAAAATTTTAATTTTTTGCTTGACACAAGATATTTTATTTGTTATAATTAAATCATCAAAAGAAAGGAGAAAAAAATGAACGATTTTAAAGAACTTGAAAAACTTATGGAAGAAAATAGAGATGTCCTTATTAGACTTAAAGAAGGAAAAGAAAACAAAGGGCACATTCACTGCCCAGCTAATGCATGGGATTGCCCCTATTTTGATGCTAATGGATGTTGCATGATGTATCCTAATGCAGACCCAAAAGAAGAATGTGATGATTTTTATTATTTTTGGGATGAAGATGATGATTACATTTGTTATGATAACCATGAAGGAGAAGAAGATGATTAAAGACTGGAATAGAAGCGAAATAATAACTCTTAAAGATGTTTTTCATTTTAAAAATTCTTTAAGACCTTTTGTTACTGTAGATACTAATAGTGGAATTATTGGAGAGCTTTTTATTGACATTAATGAAGGAGTGGCTTATAATTTCGATGAATTAGAATATGAAGGACTTGAATTCTATTCAAAAGAAGAAGATGAAGATTTTAAGGGTGTTGAAATAGACGGAACTATTAAAGATTGGTTTTAACCGCGGGTACAGGTCTAACGGGGATTAGATTAGTCTAATCTCCTTTGACCGGGCCGCCGCGTTAAAAAATTAACTTTCAAAAAAGTGTTGACAAATCTTTTTCTATCTGATATAATTAAACCATCGAAAGGAAGGAATAAAACATGACAAGAGTAAAAAAAGAACAATTTAAAAATAATATTAAGCTTTTTTACATGACAACGATTGAGTCTGATGGATATTTTTCTCATTTAGATAAATGGATACTTTTTAACCAGGCTTCTCGAACTTTTGGAATTTCTTACAGAACGGCTCAAAGATACTTTTGGCAACTTGTTCCAAGGGAATTCATAATCGAATATGAAATTTAAAAAAATGCTTGACAAACATTCTTCCATTTGTTATAATTAAATCATCGAAAGGAGATAAAGAAATGACAGTTCTTGTAACAAAAGCAAATAGTGATTACTGGTATAGAATTAGAGTTTTCAATACAATGGAAGATATTCAGAGATTCCTTAGAGAATGTAAGCATAGCATCATTATTGAAACAAATTCCTATACTGATGATAATATTTTTGAATTTTGGGACGGTATGAAAGCTGAAGATATTCCTACTATTAAAAATTGTCCTTTGCACATTACAATTTATAATGACTACATAGAGTAAGGAGATAAAAAAAATGACAGTTGGAGCTATTATGTTAGAAGTTGAAAACCTTAATGATGAAGAACTTGATAATCTCTCAGAAGCTATTTATAACATGAAACGAGATAGAGACTATGCCCGTAAAGAAGAGGCTATGAAAAACCTTAAAGAGGCTTGGGATACTGTAACTGCCCTTGGTGTCACAATTTACAATGATGAAGGTTATGCTATTAAGAATTTTGATGACTTTGAATGGAGCTTTTAAAGCTCCTCTTTTTAATTATAGTTAAAGCCCTTTAACCTTGCCCGGGCCGATAATGTCTCACCTGGCCCGAAAAATCCTCCACTTGTCAATAGGCAATTTTCACAAATAAAATGTTAAATTTTTAACAATCTTCCTTTTTCCCGAAATTTTATTATACAAGTTGCACAAAAAAAGGTTTACATAATATTTATTTTTTGTGCAATAGTACTAAACTTACAAAAAGTCAATAGGCAAAATGAACAAAAAAAATATATTGTTAAATTTTTAACAATCCCGTTAAAAATTTAACAATCCTCTTCGCTTTAGCACTGTAAAGCGTTACAGTTTAACGTATTACAGTATTAATGCTTTAGCGTATTACAGTGTTACAGTTTAACGTGTTAAAGCGTTACGCTTTAGTGTATTAAAGTCAGCAAGAGTAACGATCAAGAGAGAAGAGTGTATATGACCTATATGGCTAGTTGGAATGGTTGAAGCATATGTATGCGGCAGCTGGTTAAAGAAGAAATGACTAGCTATATGGGATTTTAAGCTGGTTAAAGGAAAGGATTGTTAAAATTTTAACAATTATGCTTAACGGTAGATTTTTAAATTGCTATAAAGAATATTAGACTGGTCCTGTGCACCGCATCATTACAATTTTCCATATTTTTCCATAATTTTAAAAATTTCCACAATTTTTAAAATTTTTAATTTATTTTACCAATAATATGTATTCTATTTATAACGAGAAGGTATTATTCCCCTTTCTCTTCTTTCTTCCAACACTTCTAAAACCTTATTAAACATTTCTTTTGCATCTTCTATCCCTGCTTCTTCTCTATTCTATTTCATTCTCTTCATAAGCTAATAATAAGACTAGCCTTCATTTTCATAATTTTCTATAATTTGCTTTCTCCAGCTATCAGTCATTGTTATACTCATTTTGTTCCTCCATATGCATCTGTTTTCCAGATACATTACATCAAATACCCAATCAAAACTTCACCCATCAAAATCGCGCAGCCTATTAAGATAAAACTATTAGGAAGAATTATTCTATTAGGACTATTAGGTAGTGATGATAAAACATCCATTTTTAAAATAATGGATGATGATAAAACATCTTACTATCTTAAAATGGATAATGATAAAATATCTTGTTATCTTAAAATGGATAATGATAAAATATCCACATAAGTAAATTAATCTATAGATAAAAGTTTTACAATATTTTTACTCTATAAAGAAAGATTATTTACCAATTCTTCTTCTATAACTTTGGGTAATCTCTTTCCTACAACATGAATTAATTGAAACTATTCTACCGGTCTATTTGTAGCATTTCCTGGTATTTTTACCCATACTTTTTTATATTCTATAAATTTCATTACAGATAAAGCAGATAAAGCTACTTTAATAAGATCATTTACTCTACTATTTGCTGATTTAGAATAACCTAACATCTAACGAAGTTCAGTTAAAGTAAAAGTATAATCTGTTTTAAATTTATATTTATCAGCTAAATAAAAATAAATTTTTATAACAAAAGGATTAGACACAGTACAAAGATAAGCTAAAACATCTACTGATACAATATAATAATTCTCATTATAATTATATGGAAAAGTATATTCTTTAGCTTGCTCATCATATTTTACATAACCAGCATCAATAAGCTTTTGCACTCTTTCTCCTACTTGTCTTGCCGTTTTACCTATAACTTTTTTTATTATTGGTCTAAGTTTTTTATATTTAGACTAAGAAAGATATAAAAAAGACTGAGAACCATCTTTTTTCTATCCAGGCTTTATTCTTGCTGTAGCACCAACTAACATAAAAGAATAAACAATACTATCAAGATGATAATCAAACCAATCTGATTCTAATGAAATTCTTCTTGTCGCAGATGACTATTTTTTTACAACAATAGTCTACATCTCTTCTCTCCTTGTAAAGATACAAAAAGGTTTCCCTTTTTTTCAAATCAAAATCATTTTAAAATTAAATCCACCCCGAATAAAAATAGAGTATACCCCTATTAAAACCCCAGGTTTTTAAGATACTAGTCAAGTACCCCTATATATTGATCTGGAAGTTTTCTTACACCCCCAGTAAAAGAATAAAAAGTAGTATATGGAATATTACATTTATTACACATTGTTTTATACGAAATTCCAATCTATTCCTTACATTTTTTAACTCTATTTAATAATTCTTCCATATTATAACCTCGTCTGTAATTTTTTTATTTCATACATATGTAAAAAATAATTCATACAATTTTATTTTGCTAGCCCAAAACTTTCTAATTTTTATTCGATTCTTCTTCAAATTCTTTCATAGCCTCTATAACCTTCTCCATACCCCTTTTATTGCACAAATCAATAGTCTCACTAATTACATCAATACTATACCCCTCTTTAAAAATTCCCTGGACATAAATCATACTAATTACTAATTCCAGCTCACTCAATAACTCAGTAAGACTACCCCTTATAATATTCTTATACTTCTCATTTTCTTTACTTATATTAATCACGCGGGCGCCGGTCCTTCCTGGATTTTATCTAAATCCTTCTCTTCTTCGTTACTAGATTCTGCGGGGTTTAAACGGGCTCCCGCGTTGCTTTTATACTTTTCTTCTATTGGTCTCTCCCACCCCGGTTTTGTTAACCAATTACAAACACCTTGCTTATTAATAACTACTAATCTATTTAAACAAAAACCACTTCTACTACAATATCCGCAATTTTTGACCTAACATATAACATTTTGCATTTTAATTCCTCTTTTCTCTATTGTAATTATATTATATCAAAAATTTCGTCGTTTGTCAATCTTTTGATTTTTTTAAAAATTTTTATTATAATATATATATACGGAAAAAGTAAAAAACGCTTTTTCGACTTTCAGCAAAAAACCAGAAAAAAGTCTTTATTTTTTAAAGAAAGGGGAAATGAAACTAATGCATGAACATAAAATAGACAAGAAAAAAATTCTTTTTTGGTTTGGTCTAATTTTTTTAGCTATTGCCTTTTATGCGGCAGGAGGGTTTCTAGTTTCTTTTATTTTTAAACTCTTATTTTTAGAGGGTTTAGCTGTTTTTATTTTAACAACTATTCTTGTAACTACATTAATTCTTGTTTTTGAAACTATTTAAAGGAGGATAATATGGGCACCGATATTCATGTTAGAATTTGTAAATATGATTCAAAAACCAATCTTTATAGAGAACTCGCTATTTACAGACTTCGAGAAGAAGATGAAAAATATGAATATAATTATAACGAGGAAAAAAATATCTGGGAGAAAAAAGAAATTACAAACCCCTATATTAAAATTTCTCCTTATGATGCTAGAAATTATGATATGTTTGATGGAATAAAGAATGGAAATGAAGCTAATGGGTATGGATATTTTCCGCATACTTCTATTGCTTTAAATTCTCTTGAGCCTTCTCTTAGGAAAGAAATTGAAGACAATATGGAAGAAAATTACTACGATTTTTATGAAACTTCTTTCGCAGATGTAGAAGCTTATCTTTATAGACATCCGACTGTTGTAGATTATGATTTAGAATGGGAAGAAGGAGAACCTAAACCTTATAAAGATAATCCTATTAAAGATTTTTATCAAAAATGTTTAGATTATACCTACTTTGCAGAAAGATTTGGTATATATGCTGAACAACCTTTTTCTCAGTATAAAATTCTTTTTTGGTTTAGCTGTTAAACAAAATTATATAAGAGAGGATATTTATCCTCTCTTTATTTTTTTATAAATTTTTGATATAATAAAAATATAATAAAAGGAAAGGAGTGTTTTTAATGTTAAAATATAAAAAACAAGACGAAGAAGAGATAGAAAGACTAAAAAAACTTAGAAAAGACTATCTTAAACTTAAAAATTTTAACCTTTCCAAAGAAGAGAAAATTAAAAGATTTTTAAAAGCCATGAGAGGAGAAAAGTGTCATTATATGCTTATAATTATCTTTCCTGATTGTGAATATAATATAGCTCTTTATGATGATATGATAATTAAAGAAGAAGTGAATAAAATTGAAAATTTAATGGGAACTGAATGTTTGTATTATGAGGTGAGAATAAAATGACTACTTTTAGAGAAATGGTAGATACTGGATATTTCGGTTATATGTCTGAAAAAGAAGGTATAACCTCAATTAACTCTTCACGGACGACAAAAATTAATGCAATTATTAAAGATTTTAAATCTTTAGTAAAACAAGGGAAAAACCCTAATGAATATATTTACGAAGTTCTACATAAATATGGACTTAATGAACATTTGCTTACTGAAGCGGAAATTGAAAGGATTAATAATCTAGAATGAATAATTTAAATTTTACCATTTTTGAACAAGAAGCTTTACTTCAATTTCTTAAAGATTATATAAATAGAGATAATCTTTCAATTTACGATAGAAGCATACCCCGCCATTTATTCTTAGCTTTTGTTAAACTACAAAATTCAGTAGATAAAATTCATGAAGGCTTAGAATATACAGAATAAGGAGGTTATTATGACTTTTGATTAGAGAAATAGTCATTATTTAAATGAAAAAAATAGAATTTTTCCAAAATCAGAACCAGATTTTTGGGATGTAATGGATGCAGATTATAATATAAAAACTGGAAATACTTTTGGAGAAACAGAACAAATAACTCTTTAGTTACAAAACTGGAAAAGTGAATAGAGGTGAATACCTTGCTTAAAATATTTTTTATTATTTTAGGAATTATTATAATATCTGCATCAATTTCTTATGGTTTATATTATAAATACCTTTATGTAAATTTACATAGGAATTTTAAATCTTATATGAAAAATGTAGAACGTAAATATATTAATGTAGATGTTATTTTACGTAATGCAGTATATGAAGCATATATAAATGCAAAAGAAAAACATTATACTTTTGAACAAAAGGCTTATGAATAGCTATATCAAAAGATAAAAGCAAAATGGTAATTTTAAGGGAAGAGATTAAAATAAAATCTCTTCCCTTTATTTTTTTTAAAATTTTTGATATAATTATTATATCAAAAGGAAAGAAAAGAAAGGGGTTGTACTTATGAACGAAAAATGGTATGTTGCTCCGAGTTATAAATATGCTACTATTAAAAAAGTAGACGAAGAAAATCATAAAGCATATATTGTTGAAAAATGTGACCGTTGTGGAGGAGCTGGTGTTATCGCCTCAAGAGTAGAAAATGGTAAAATCATTCCTATTCCCGTAGATGGCGGCGTCTGCTATAAGTGTAATGGTTCTGGTCTTGTTCAGAAATGGGTTAAAGCATATACGGAAAAAGAATATGACCGTTATATTAAAAGCCAAGAGAGAACAAGAGAAAGAAAAGCAGACAAAGAAAAAGCTAGAATTGCTGAACTGGATGCAAAAGCAGAAGAAAATAAAGCAGCTCTTCTTAAAAAATTTGGTTTTGATGTAGAAAATCCTACTGTTTATCTTATTAGCGGAAATACATTTGAAATTAAAGATTGGATTAAAGAACGCGGCGGCCGCTATAACCCTGCTTTGAACTGGTACTTTACAGGAAATTCCAATCAGCTTCCGGAAGGGTATGAGTATATTGCAGTTCCGTTTGATGACTTATATGACTGGTATCCTCGTGTTAAGAGGATAGAACTGAAAAACAATGCGAAAGAAATCGCGGAAGCCGCTCGAATCGCCGCTATGCCTGAGTCTAAATCTGAATGGGTAGGAGAGGTTAAGCAGCGTATGCGTGACCTCAAAGTAGTATTAACCGGCGCCCGCGCAGTTTCCAGTGCATATGGAGAATCTATCATGTTCACTTTTGAATATGGTGATAATCTTCTTGTTTGGTTTACCTCTTGTCCGCCTGATGAAGATAAGGCTATTGTTGGTCATGAGTATCTTCTTACCGGCACGGTTAAGAAATACGATGCTTATCGTGGAGTAAAACAGACCTATCTTAATCGTTGCATTTTAAAAGAAATTGCTATTTAAAAAAATTTTTGATATAATATATATATCAAAAGAAAGGAGATAAGCTTTTGAAAAAGGAAATTACTGCTATTACAGAGATTCTTAACGACTTTTTGAAACCTTTTGATTGTGTATCAAATTTTGGAGAAACTTTTGGTTTTTATTCAATTTCCAACACTGTTGAATTTGCACTTACTGTGAAAGATGTGCATGATAAAACTTTTATGGACTTTGTAACTAAGCGGTATCCCGATATTCGTGCTGACATCTTCCTTTGGTCTTTTCTTCATGAAGTAGGTCATCATGAGACAGAAAATGATTTTGATGATGATGAATGGGAAAATTATATGAGAGCAATTTTTAATTGCGAAGATGATATGGAGTATTACCATTTGTCTATTGAATGCGCGGCGACCGATTGGGCGGGGAATTACATGAGAACTCATACAGATGAGGTTTCAGCTCTATGGAAGAAACTGCAGCCCGCAATTATGAACTTTTACAAAAGTTTTTAAATTATTTTACTTTTAAGAAAATTTTTGATATAATAAATACATAAGAAATAAGAAAACACTTTTTAAAAAGAAAGAGGTATGTGAACTATGACTAAGAGAGAAATGTATGATGTAATCGCTGAAGTTTTTGCTACTGTTGACCGTGAGGATAAAGAGGATGTCCTTGAAATGGTCAAGAAAGAAGTTGCTGCTCTTGACCGTAAGGCAGCTACAGCTCGGAAGAAAGCTTCTGAGAAGAAAGCGGCTGGAGATGAGCTGAGAGAGCGAATCTCTGCTGTAATTGGCGAAGAGCCGATTACTGTTGAGGGTATTCTTGATGCTCTTAGCGAAGAGGGTCTTACTCCTGCTAAGGTGACTGCTCGTACTAAGCAGCTTGTTGACCTTGGTGTAGTCGAAAAGAAAACTGTCAAAATTGGTGACAGAAAGCTGATGGGGTATTATAAAGCTTGATATAAGCTACCCTAGTAAGTTGTAATAAAGAGGGGCTTAATGCCCCTCTTTATTTTTTTAAAAATTTATGTTATAATATTATTATAATAAGGAGAAAATTTTATGGATTATAACGTAAATAATTTTAAAGAATTCTTTAATAAAAAATTTGTATCATGCCATTTCACAAGCAGTGATGTAGATGATTTAGTATGTGAAATTGAGAAAAATTTCCCAAAGTTTAATTTTACTTTTGAAGAAGGCGCTACTAAATGCGTTATAATTCCAAAAGAAACTGATTATGTTATTAAAATTCCTTTTGATGGTGAATATAGAAATAACGAAGAGGAAGAAGAAGAATTTTATATGTTCACTGGAGGAGGGCAAGAAGGCTGGGATTATTGTGACCAGGAATGTGCTTTTTATGAAGACATTATAAAGGATTCTGGTTTCGAAAAGTTCTTTTTGTCAAATAATGTATTAAGTTTTGATTGGCCTATGTACACACAGCAAAAGGCTGAAGTATATGTTGACTCTTATAGAAAAACTTCTAATAAATCAAAACAGATGGTTAAAGAAATGAAAAGGTCTATATGGACCAATTTACCTAATATATGGTTAGAATTGTGCTTAGAAAATTTTAATTTTGATGTAAATAAATTAAAGAATTTTATTTGTTTCTTAGATGACAATTTTTCAGATTTACATAGAAGCAATATTGGTTACGTGGGAAATCAAGCAGTAGTTATTGATTATGCAGGATATTGTGAATAGGAGGATATGTGAGATGGAAGCTCCATATGAATTTGAAGTAGAAAGATATGATGAAGTTGAAAAAAGAACAGAAACTCTACATGGAGTATTATTTGCTAATTGCTATGCTGACGCAGCTGATAAATTAGATAGTTACTTTAAAACAGAATTAGTTAGCATGAAGATTTTTGCTAATGAAGAAAGTCCAGTTTATATCTTTGAGGATACTCAAGAAGAATTATGGCATGGATTATATGAAGTAGATTTTAAAGAATGGGTAACAAGATAAAGTTGCCCTTTTTTAAAATTTATGATATAATATTATTATAAAGGAATGAAAATTATGTATACTTATAATGATGTTGTAAGTGAATATGGTATTGAAATCGCGGCGGCCCTGTCTAAAGAAGAATTTGACCAGATTATGGGAGGTTTTGAACGGACGCCCGCGAGTAGACGCGATTTTGTTCCTTTTGATACTGATAATTATATAGATGCTCTTGAATTTATTGGGCATAAAAGGATGCGAATTACAAATGAAAAGTTGTATAGAATGGCGGAAGAGTTTTAAATATTTACCGTAGATAGATTAGTTTAATATAGATTTCCGTAATAAGTAGATAAAATTAAATAAATTTTTAGATATATATGCTAAATCTCAAAGGGTAAACATTAGACTTCCAGAAGAATATACAGAAGATGATATTAATTTATTGATTGCTGCTTATGAAAAAGGATATAATATAGCAATTATTCTTCCTGGTCAAAAGCTACAAGAAATTACATCTATTCCATTTTATTTTTCTATCCCTGCATATACCTGGGACCAGTTTTTAACTTACATCTCTATTGGTGTAAGCGATATTTTTATATCAGGTGATTTAGCTTTTGAATTAGATAAAATAAGTCCAATAGCTAAAGAAAAAAATATTAAAATTAGATGTTATGCTAATATTGTTCAGGTAGATAGTAATTTAAATAAGTATAATGATGGATTTAAGCAATTTTTTATTCGCCCAGAAGATATAGATATATATGGAGAATATGTAGATGTAATAGAATTTTATGATTCTATTGAACGTCAAAATACTCTATATGAGATATATTTTAAAGATAAAGAATGGAATGGAAAACTAAGAGAAATTATTCAAGGTATGGATAATTAGGTAAATAATTACTATATTCTTGGAAAAGAATTTACTTAGAGAAGAATTAAATGTAATAGAAAATGTTTAAAAGGTGATAATTGTCAACTTTGTGAAAGATTATTAGAATTAGCAAAAAGCTTAGAAAAAAGTAAAGATTATTAGGTATTTAAGAGGAGGTAACTATGGCTCGAGGAGCAGTTGCAAAAGAACAGATTTTTAAAAAAATGCTTGAAGTTTTTGATGGAAGTTTTATGTATAATTCTGGAAAAGAACTTCGTATTCCATGGGATGAAAACGGGACCCTTGTACAGATTAAAGTAGCTTTAACGTGTGCAAAAGACAATGTATCAGTAGGAGAAGAAATGAGCGCGGCGGTTGCTAAAGAAGAGGCACCGGTTAGTAACTTCCCAGCTCCTAAGAAAAAGGTTGAAGTTACTGAAGAAGAAAAACAGAACGTGGAAGACCTTCTTAAAGCACTTGGATTACAGTAAGGAGAAATAATGGGACATATATACCATGCTGAAATTTGGGAGTGTAACGGTAAATATCTATGTGGTGACGTTTCAGCCCTCGCCGCGTATTCTAATTACTGTTGGTATCCAGCATTTATTTTAGACCTTTCCCCTGTTGATTTTGTAAAATTACTTATTTCAAAGTATCATGCTGTAAACCTTAGTTATAAAGCTAAATATGATGTCCTAATTTATTATTTTTCTACTATTGAAGACGCTCGAAAATATAAAAATGATATTAATAAAACTGCTAAATTAAAAAATTTTATTAATTATGAGTAGGTCATATAAAAAACATCTGAGAACAAAAGATAGTGCTAATAAAAATATGAAAAGATTTGCTAATAAAAAAGTTAGAACAAATCAAGATAACCTTCCTTCTAAAGGCAAGTCTTTTAAGAAAATTTTTGAGTCATGGGAAATTTCTGACTGGAATTGGTATCGGTCAAAAAGAGAAGCTATCGAAGAGTGGGAAGAAGAAGAATCTCCTCATTATATAGGATTAGCATGGAGGCACGAGCGTTTTAAAACCTTTGAAAAATGGTTGCAATATTGGGAAAAAAGTATAAAAAGAAAATGATTACTTTGGACAATATTATAAAATATTGTCCTTATTTTTTTATTATTTTTTAGAATTATTATATCAATATCTTAAACTAAGAAAGGAACTTTTTATGGCTAATAAAACAATAAATGAACTTACTGAATTAACTAGTTTCATTGAAAATGATGAATTAGCTATATATGATCTCAGTAATGACCTTACCACTAAAGGGAAGATTAAAAATCTTTTTAAAACTCCTTTAACAGATTTAAATACTACATCAAAAAATTTAATAGGGGCTATTAATGAAGTAGCTACATCTGGTGGTAGTAGTAGTGATGACGGTAATGAAAAAGAATTAATATCAACTATTAAATTAATATTAATAAATATCATGACAATTCTTTCACATGTATCATATTATAATTCAGATATTAGTGATGTTGCATTAGCAACAGAAGCAATGATTAATGCTTTAAATGAATCAATTAAAGTATCTTTTGAAAATGGAACTCTTACGCTTAATGGTTTTACGAGTACCCCAATTATTTCAATTTCATAAAGGAGGAAAAAATGGCTATTAAAGCAATTATGGATGGAATAACATATAATGATGTATCAACAATTACAGCAACAGATGGGAGTGCAACAAAAAATATTGCTTTATCTGAAACAGGAGTTATTGATATTCCGACAGCTACAAAAAATATTAATTCTAATGGTACATATGATGTAATGAATTTTGCAAATGCAATAGTTAATGTATCTGGAAGTGATGCATTTTTGGCAAATGGTAGTTTTCAACCAAGTGAAGATACTTTGTCAAAGACTATTAGTACAGGACTTTCAACAATTCATGGTATAATTATTTGGATTCCTTTAAATACCACTTCTGATGAAGTGCGTGCAGTTGCTATGATTTTAGTTGATATTACAAATTCATTTTTTGCAACTATTGGTGAAAATAATAATCATACCCAGTTATGGTCAACACCAATGACTAATACCTCATCAAGATTAAGATATACAATAAATGATGGTGATATAACTTTTACTACTTATGATGAAAATGGATCTGGTTATTTTGTAGCAGAACATACTTATCAATGGGTTGCATGGTGAGAGGTAAAAAATAATGGCATATGATTATTATGGAAATGAAATTATTATTCCATCTAGTGAAATAACATATGAAGCAGGAGTTTTACCACAGTATGAAAAACTTGTATCAATACTCGAAATGGAGCAAAGGACAGGTTATATTAGATGGGATACTGATACTACAACTGCTTGGTGGGATTACTTGAATGGTGGATATAAGTATGTGGTGATTCCAGTTAAAGGTGGAGAAACAATTAGTGGAATTGGAAATGGAGCATCCGGTGGAAGAATTCATATTCTTGCGAATTATAATACACCAACACAAAATGGTGATCCTGTAACATATGCAACTGGATATTTTGGAGCCACTACGTATTTTCGTATAGCTGAAATCAATAATGTAGTACTCCCAGATGATGCACGATATATCATAATTCAGACAAATAATAATGGTACTGATGTTTCACCACTTTCTTTAAAAATTAATGATATAGATTATGTAAAAAGCGCACGTGAAGAAATAAATGCGTTACATTTTGGTAATGATGTAAACTGGGTACAGTTTGGAGATTCAATTACCTATGGGTACTATTCTTTTTTTGATTCTGATACTGGCACTGCTGATAGTCGTGCAGGAGGACAGGCAACGGCGTATCCATATCTTATTCATAATCGTAATGGTTGGAAGTATACTAATATGGGTGTTGGTGGAATGGGATGGATTGAGACATCGATTGTTGGTAACTATAATTCAGTCGCATGGAACCAAGTTAAAAAAATTGAAGACTGGCAGAAAATAAATCTTGTTACTTTTGCTTATGGAATCAATGATTATAAAGCTGATAGTGATGTACTTGGATCACTTTCAGATGAATATAATTATTCTGAAGATATGACACCTACAACAGTTGTAAATTCAATGCGATATTGTTTTGATTATATTATGAGAAAAAAACAAAATATCAAGATCATTGTTATTACTCCGTTTAATTGTCGAGGCTATCAATACAACTTCGGAAGTGCGGCGACAGGATGGGCGCGAGGATATACGCATCCTCATGGTGGACATACGCTTGATGAAGTTGCTGCAATGATGTAGGCAGTATGTAATGAATATGGAATTGAATGTTTAAATATGACAAAAACATCATGTATCAATCTTGGAAATATTGAGCAATTACTTCCTGATGGTGTTCATCCATCAATTGAATGTCATGAACTTTTGAGTAGAGAAATTGCAAAAAAAATTTCTTTTAGTTAAATTGGATATATTATGAATAAGTAAGTTTTATAATTAAAATTAAAACATTAATTATAAAAATAATAAAATTAAAATAATAAGGAGGTTATTTATGTCAAGTGTAATTAAAGGAACCTCTATTACCCTAACTAGAGGGGATTCCCTCCGTGTAAAAATAACTATAATTTTAGATGGAGAAGAATATACCCCTGAATATGGAGATTAGGTTCGTTTTGCTGTAAAACATCCTACAATGAATTCTAAACAAACTCAATATAAAGATGTATAGCCACTTTTATTAAAAACTATTCCAATAGATACAATGATTTTAGAATTATAGCCTAATGATACAAAATCTTTTGATTTTGGGACTTATGTTTATGATCTTCAAATTACTTTTTCAGATGGGACAGTTTGTACTTTTATTACTTAGGCAGTTTTTAAACTGACTCCAGAGGTGGATTAAAATGGCAGGAAAATTTAGAACATCATCTGGATATATAGAAGAGTTAGACGGAAAAATTTAGGGGAATCTTTCTTCTATTGATGGAACACTCATTGGAAATATAACTAATTTGTTAGGATTAAAAGGAACTATTTCTCCTGGTAGTAGTCCTAGCGGAGCAGGAATTTCTGTTGAAGTTGGAACAGTTACAGATGGATACCCGCTTTCAATAACCAATTCCGGAACTACACGTCATGTTATTTTAGATTTTGTTATTCCTACTACAATAAATTACCTTGGGCAAAATGAACCTGTCATTTTTTATTGCGGTTCAGCTTCGGAGGTGGTTTAATATATGAATCAATTTGAAACAAGAATTAGATCAAAACGAGATACAACAAATAATTGGTATAATAATCCTACTTTTATTCCTTTAGATGGAGAAATTATTATTTATACTGATTATGAAAATAAAATAAATGAAAAAGGTGAAGTTATTAATATTCCAGGTATAAAAATTGGAGATGGACAAACATATGGAGTAGATTTACCTTTTGTAAATGAAAGTTTAAGAGACACTATTTTAGAACATATTAATAATTCAGATATTCATACTAGTGCTCTTGAAAAACTTTTTTGGAATAATAAACTTAATGTTAATGACACTCAAGAAGTTATAGAAAATATTTTAATTTTCAATAGAAATTAAAGGAGAATAAATAATGTCATATACAGATATAAATACACCTGTTATTGAAAAAATTCAATTACCTTCTGGTAATTCATATTTTATAGCAGATAGAGAAATAAGATAGGTTGTTGATGCTATAAGTCAAACAATTGCTGGCGGTGTTAGTTTTACTCCTGCTTGGGATGGAACTAGTACTCCTGTAGTTAGTCAAATTCCTGCTGGAGTTATTGTTACTTATAATGGTCAAACTTATACAGGCACTATGAGTGCTAATAATGCAACTCCAGGTGCTTTTTATTTAGTAAAATCTTCAACTAGCGTTGATGGAAAAGATTTTTATGATGAGTATATTCCAATAGGTTCAGAAGGAAATAAAACTTGGGAAAAAATTGGTGATACTCAAATTGATCTTAGTAATGTTGTTACTAATGTTACTCTTGATAAAACAACAGATACAGTAATAGGTTCTGACGCAACTTTTACAATTACTCAACCTACAGTATCTCTTGAAAGTGGAGCAAGCGCGGGTACTGGTGTAATCAGTGTTATAACTGGGTATGCAAATCCAACGACGGAAAATGCAGTAAAATCTGTATCACCTACTACTAAAAAACTTGCAACAACCACTATTACTGGAGTAAGTGGAAGTACAACCGCAAGTAAAGCAACTGCGGCAAATAGTCAAACTACAGCTGATGGAACAGGAACTGCTAGTACAACTAATACAGATTGGTTAAAGGGTATTAGTGTAAGTAATGGAGTATTAAATATTGGCGCAGCTACTATGACAACTCAAACTACAACTCAATTTACTTTTAATGATGTAACTGTTCCAAACGCGGCGGCCAGTGCTACAACGGTTGCGACAGGAGCTACAACTACTAGTGGTTCAGGTGCAGATATTGTTACAGACGTAAGTGTTGGAGATACTATTTCAGCAATTACTGCTCTTGGAACTGCAAGTACTACAAACATAAAAGCAACTGCAACGGGTGCTAATACAGCTTGGAATAATAAAGATCAAGTTACAGTTCTTAAGAGTGATACTGATATTAATGTAACAAAAGGTTCGTAATAAGGAGGTGTAATGCCTCATGGCGAATATAAATAAAATTCAACTCCCAAATGGCACTCAATATGATATTGAAGATGCTATTGCTAGGGAAAAAATTTTCATCATTACACTCACAAATTCAGAAGATGAACAAACTGGTGAAATGGTCTGGTCAGCAGATAAAACATATGCGCAAATCTCCGCAGCATGCGCCGCAGGTAAGATATGTATTGCATCTTTAACAATTCCAGAATATGCGACAATGCTCGCTAACTTGAAACAAATTACATCAGAAAGAGTTAAGTTTGTTTCAGAAGAAGTTGAGGTTTTTATTTACAGTAATGGAACGGTCACGGTCACTGGTTATCCATATTTGTTTCATGTGGATTGTTCTGTTATATATGATCCTTCTACTGGTGTGCGAACAGTTACATTAAATACTTCATTTTCAGATATTGTAGAAGCATATAATCGTGGTAGAGAATTGTGTTGGGGAGATGGTTCATTATTGTATGCCACAAATGAAGAAGATTATTTCTTATTCATTAATTCTATAAATGGGATTATAATATCTAATAATGAATCAATGACTACAGTACAATATTTTCCAATAGCAATTAAATTTGATTATGATTCAACTAATGATTTATACAGCGTATAGAGCGGTATTGGTGGTGGTTTTACTCCATCAGAAATTGGAGTTGGTTTTTATCATGGAGTTAGGGGAATAACGCTTACTTTTGATTATACCAACTACTATCCTGTATCATTCAAGCAATCTGGTTCAAACTATTACATCTCTTTTGTTGACCCGCAAACTGGCATAACGAAGATCCTCACCGCAGTCGGAGATGTAAATGAGTGGACACTCACTGAAGTCTCTAGCGGTTGTGATCCTTCCGATGCTACTCCTCTTGCTGATGGGGTGGCCTCAGCTGGCAGTTCAAATTATTATGCTCGTGGAGATCATGTTCATCCAAAGATTACTCAAATAATATCCATGTCAAATAATGTAATCACACTTACAGGATCGGATGGTACCACGTCCTCCGTAACTTTACCTGTTTATAACGGTAGTGTATCTACAGGAGGTTCGTCATCATGAGTGCAACAGTAACATATAAAGGAAATACTTTAACCACAGTAAACAACGAAACAAAGGTGCTTAATACTTCTGGGACATGGCTTGAAGATAATATTACGATTACTGATGTAGCCAGTGGCGTTACTCCGGCAGGAACAATTTCCATTGATGACGAAGGAACATATGACGTAACGAATTACGCTTCTGCTGAAGTAGACATTGATTATTCTAGCAAAGTAAGGGAAATTACGTTTGTAATAAATAGACAGGATACTTCTAATGCACGCATATTTAGTATTTATGGAACGTTTGGTTCGACCTTGGATTTTTCTCAGGGAATAAAATCTATTATCTCTAGTTTCACTATCGCCGCAGGAGAAAGCACCGCATCCTATACCATTCATTGTCCAAAACAAAGACCAATAATTGTAGTTGGAGCCGTCCAAGCTGTTGGAAATTATGATGTGACAATAGATTCTTCCTATGGCGAATGCGTTGATGTACCGCATATTTTGGGAAGTACTAATACGGCATTTACAAAAGCAATTTATTTAAAAACGGCTGCTCCAGATGCGTTCATAATAACAATTACGCTTGGCTCGCAGGCCGCATATCCAGAATCAGTAGTTACAAGCTCTCTATCTGTAACTACTAATGGTACATATACGGCTTCATCAGGAACTGCATATAATGAAGTAACAGTCAATGTTTCTTCAGGCTCTGCTCTTGTCGTTGATACGCCAGATTCTCATGGCGGAACAATTAGAGAAATTACTGCGCAAAATGAAGTAGTTTTGCAGGCACAAAAAACTATAACGCCGACCTCTTCACAGCAGACAGTATTACCTGATACTGGGTATGACGGATTCGCAAGTGTTATTGTTGAGGCTGCAAGTGGCGGTCGAAATGATTTGGTTTATCCAAAAGATGTTGATTTTATTGATTATGACGGACGCCTTCTTTATAGTTATACAGCCGATGAATTTCTTGCATTAACAGAAATGCCTGCTAATCCTACTAATACTGGTTTAGTCGCTCAAGGATGGAACTGGTCGTTATCCGATGCAAAAAATTATGTAGGTAAATGGGGTGCACTTGTTATTGGTCAAAGTTATATAACCGATGATGGACGCACAAGAGCATACGTTCATCTTGATTATATGCTTGCAAAACATAATCCAACATTTCGATTGTATATTAGTAACAATAATATTGCTGGATCAATAAATATCTATTGGGGCGATAGTACTTCTAATTTAAATGAAGCTTTTACTACTACTCAAAAATACAGAACTTTTGATAAGATATATTCTTCTCCTGGAGATTATATTATTGAAATTGAAGTATTATCTGGATCTTTTAGTCTTGGATATTATGGATCAAACTATAGATTTCTTGGCGACAATAGTACAAACAGTGATCGTCCTCAACCTTCTGCTACTTTAACAAAAGTTGAAATCGGAAGTGGAATAACAACTTTTGGTGGACAACCTTTTGCAGGATGTACGAATCTTCAATCAATTACTATTCCTACAACAGTAACTGGATTTATAAATCCTGCACTTTCTGGCGGCAATTTTTGTGATAGTGGTAAACTTACAGGTGTAGTTTTTCCGTCTGGATTTGTAGGTTCAAATACAACAGGAACATTTCCAGGATTACAAGGATTAAAATATATTTCAGCACCAAAAAGCCTTACTAAGTTAAAAACATCCGCTACAATGCCAAACTTAAGAAAGATGACACTGTATGAATTGGAACCAAATAGTAGTGGTGAAAGTACAATATCTTTAGGATATACGCGAGGTTCATTAACCCATCTTATTCTTCCTGGTACATATACAACTTTAGTTAGTACAACACAAGGCTCAATGATTGAGAAATTTACAATTCCAGAAACTGTAACAAAAATAAATACAGAAGCATTGATGTATAGCTACTGGTTAGTAGAGATACATTGTCTTCCAACTACACCACCAGCGATGGCTAATGTTCGTGCACTAAATGGACTAGCCTCAAATGCTGTAATATATGTTCCGTATTCTCAAGATCATAGTATTTTAGAAGCATATCAAACAGCTACAAACTGGAGTACGTTCGCAAGTTACATGCAGGAGGAGCCACAGTCATGATACAAACTGAAACATTTTTTATAAATAACAAAGAATTTACTCGTACTTATTCTGATGAAAACAAATATGTTGTACGTGATGGAGTCTCCTATTCAGAAGCATGTGATCCATCGGAATTTGGACGAACATACATAGAAGGAGAATTAATGAGTGCTGAAGAAGCATTGGTTAATACAGAAGAAGTTCTTAACATATTAATGGGGGGTGCATCATGATTTCAAGAGAAAAAGCATATGCACTTCGTGCATTAATTGAACAATCATCCGCCTCCCTCTCGGATGAAGACGCGCTTAATGGTGTTGAACTGTTTCCTCACTGGTCAGGAGACAGTCTTGAATATGAAGTAGGTTACAGAGTGTCTTACAACGGCACTCTTTTTAAATGCTTAACTTCTCATACTTCACAATCAACATGGACTCCTGACGCATCACCATCACTTTGGGTTCGAGTAGATAATCCTGCAATCGAATGGCCAGAATGGATTCAGCCAGTCGGCTCGACAGATGCATATGCAAAAGGGGCAAAAGTATCACATAATGAAAAGTATTGGATTTCAGACGTTGACAATAACGTATGGGAACCTGGAATATATGGATGGAATGAGGTGACATAATGGCGTTTTCTAAGGTTATATACAATGGCACCACACTTATAGATTTGACCCAAGATACGGTTGCCACAAATAATCTCTTGGCTTCAAATACGGCCCATGACGCATCTGGCGACCAAATAACTGGAGCGGTTGACACAACAACGCAGGCGACACCATCCATTACAGTCAGTTCTTCTGGTCTTATTACAGCGACATCAGTCCAAGGCGCAGGCGTGGTCGCGGCAGGAACAACATCTGCAACTCAGCAACTGACGACTCAGGCGGCAAAAACAGTTACTCCGACAGAATCTTCGCAAACCGCGGTCGCGGCAAATGTCTACACAACAGGTGCCGTTACCGTCGGAGCAATCTCGTCGACATATGTTGGCAGTGGGATTGATCAGAATGATGACACAGACCTGACAGTAAACGGTGCAACAGTTACAGTTCCTGCGGGATATTATGCGCAGCAAGCCACAAAATCAGTAGCAAGCGGCTCTGCTTCAACTCCTGCAACGACAATAACCGCAAATCCAAGTATATCAGTTAATGCTTCTGGTCTTATCACTGCAACTGCTTCAGCATCTCAAAATGTAACTCCTACGGTTAGTGCTGGATATGTATCAAGCGGAACAGCTGGAACAATTACCGTAAGCGGCTCAAATACACAGCAACTTACAACGGTTGGCGCAACGACGTACAACACGTCCACGACCGACCAGACAATTCCTTCTGGAAGATATACAACTGGTACTCAGACAATTAAAGCCGTTACTGTAAGTGGATTATCAGCAGCAGATATTGCATCTGGTGTAACAGTTAAAGTCGGTGACGCTAATGATGATGACCGTATTGCATCTGTAACAGGAACTCTTACTTTTGTAAATTATTATACTGGTAGTTCAGCACCATCAAGTTCAACAGGCTCTAATGGTGATATTTATTTAAAGACTGTGGGGTGAGTAAATGCCAACGATTAGACTTATCCCAAGTACATATTATCTTAGTAGTACCCAATATTTGTCTGTCAGTAGTGCAGATAATATGTATGATGACACTGACAGTACAACATACGCAACTATTACAAACTCAAGAACATCAACAACTTCATATTATATATATCTGCGTGGTTTTAATTTTGATGACATTCCAAGCGCAGCTGTTATTAGCAGTTTTACCGTCAAGCTGAAAGCTCGTGAGTCGGGAGTATCTACCTCAGACTCATATAAGCCTTATCTTGCTAATGGAACAACTGCAATTAATGGATCATGCACGGCAATAACGGATACTGCTTCGGTTCATACATTTACAGGTATAACGGCTGATTGGGAAACCATTTCTGGATATGGAGATGATTTTGGTATCCGAATCAACTGCCGTAGAGCAAGTAGAAATACAACTAGTTACATGTATATCTACGGTGCAGAAATCGAAGTAACGTATACTGTTCCGAATCCGCGAACTATTACGACTACTCTTTCTGGCGATGGAACGATTTCGCCAAGTGGTACAACAACGTCATATGATGGCGTGGAATTTGAACTTACAATTACGCCGACGAACAAAACTGACACTGTTACAGCAACAAAAGATGGAACAGATATAACAAGTCAGCTTGTTGCACATGGATCAGGTAGTACGGTTACAATAGTTCCAGAAGATGTTACAACGAGTGGTATTCAGAGTGGTACTTCATATGCAGAGTATGCGGTTGGCAACAGCGCAGAATCTCCAAGTTCTTCTGGAACATCGTCAAATATGTATGCGTCGCAATCTTCAACGGGATATGCAGAGTATTCATTTGATTTTAGCAGTATACCGAGCAATGCAACAATTGAATCGATTGAGGTGAGATGCTACGGCCACAGAGAATCCAGTACAATTAGTTCTACTTATGTTTCTCAGTGTGCCATCTATAATGGAAGCACTGCTGTTAGCGAAACTGTAGATTTCCCATCAACATCCAACAGTATTATTACTCTTGAGCCGAACACAACGATTACCAGATTGATGCTCGACAACTTAACAATAAGACATTACGTTGGATATTATGGTGGACTTGTGCTTGGTATCTCATTCGAGGTGACGTATTCTACTGGAACAGGAATTGATCATTACACATACACCTTTACAGTAAGCAGTGATACAACAATCGCTGTTATTATTGGCGGATCTGGATAGACAAATAAACTTTATGTAAAACTTAATAATACTTGGAAAGAAGTAGAAAAAGCATATATAAAATCAAATGGAACTTGGACAGAAATAGTTGATATAACTAATGTTTTTAGTACATTAAATAACTATGTATATAAAGGTAATATATAATATATTATTATTTTCTTTACTTTTTAAAAAATTTTTGATATAATATTTATATAAAGAAAAGGAAATAAAAGTGAAAATCAAATATTATTTTTTTTAAAATAATTCCGTGATAGTCGGTAAATCCTATTTTTAAAGACCGCAACTTCAAAAGTAGGTTGACAAGTCTAGGAAAAGACCAGACCGAGTATTCTTTCAGGTAGTTATGAAAGGACGTAAGGTAAGCCGATAGACTTCCCTGTGAGTTTGCCGGCATAACTCACAGTATATGCCGTCATAATTCAGTTGGTAGAATGACTGATTTGTAATCAGTTCGTCCCGGGTTCAAGTCCTGGTGGCGGCTTTAGGATGAAAAATTCCTACTGACTTGTCAGGAAACAAGTGACTTGAGGATGAAGAGAAATCCTCCCAGCGGTTTGGTAAACACGCGGCCTAGAAGTGGGTAGCTAAAATAGAGACTTCGCCGAGATATAAGGTTGTAAAAATATATCGGGTCATTCCCATCATGTATAAAGGGCTGCAGACCTTTATAAAGTTTCTTGCAATTTTAAAAAATTTATGTTATAATATTTATATAAGGTAAGGAAAGGAAAAAGAACAGAGTAAACGCCGTTCCTAAGGACTTGAAATCGTACTCGACCTTATATGAATATTAAATTTGGAGATATAGCTCAATAGCAGAGCATACGGCTGTTAACCGTAATACCTAGGAGCGTTACCTAGTATCTCCGCTGGGTAGTAAGGCAGAACTATCAGTAAATAAAATAAAATCTCCGGCGTAAGGTTTTTAATAAGTTTCAATCTCGCCACATCCGTAACAATAGAAACTTATAGAGAGGAAGTTTTGTATTATAGTGCGACTCCACGAAATAGCGGAATACTAAACTTTGTTGCAACCCTCTCGTTAGAAGTTATTGCAAAACTTCTATTCGGAGTATAGTGTCAAGGGTAGAATAACACCGACGGGTGCGATGTGGGTTCGAATCCCGCTACTCCAAGCCGTTGAAGGTTAGCGATAAACCTTCCTCAAGTTTAGTCCACTTGCAGACAATATCAATAGGACGTGAATATTCACAAGACTTTCCATTGGCAGGTTGATTAGTCTATAAAATAAAGCAACGCTGTATTATTTAAACTAGTTTTAAAACCGCCGTATAGTGTAATTGGAAAGCAGCAACCCTCTATTTGCGAATATGGTTAGTGTAGGTTCGAATCCTACTACGGCACTTGTCAGATAAGACATTAAAATCGTCGTTAACATGGATTAAGGAAAGGGTAAACTACCACCGATATATTTGATATATAGTTGAAATACTAGTTCAGTAGATAGAATATCTTATAGTATGTGGCTTAGTGGCAAACGACTAATAAAAAGGCAAAGTAACCCCACCATTCCTCCAGTTTGCGGGAGTTCGTCGCGGAGGTAAACCTAAACCCGCCTTTGCAAGTGTAGTACATTGGTTAGTACGCCAGCCTTCCAAGCTGGATAGATGGGTTCGATTCCCATTACTTGCTTTAATAAAAATAATAATGTCAATCGGTATTAATATGACGTCTAAACTACCGAAGAGTCCACTGGAAGAAACCAGCCGTCCTGTCGTAGCGACAATGATGAGAGACGATACAACAGTACCCGTAACTCTGTACAGAAAAATTCCGGCTATAACAAAATCGGGGAGCCGTAGAAATGGATAAAATTATTTTTATTAAAGTAGATACAGACCTACTATAAAAAGGTGTCGCCCTGATAGACGGCAAGTTCGCAATAGTCTATCTTATATGCGGGTTAGAGGAGAGGTTCCTTACTTGGCTCATAACCAAGAGACACTGGTTCGAATCCAGTATCCGCTATTCCGTACGGAAATAGGGTAGTTTAGGTGACCAGATAGTGAAGAAAGAGTCACGCGAGTTTCTGTGATGTATTAAGGATTAATCGCTCGAAACGGTTTTATATCTCTAAACCTCTGGCAGACTATAGCCTTATTTTTTTCCTTTCTAATGTAGTTTGTGGTCTACGTCTTATATCAAAACCACATTAATCTTTTCAATGAGGAAGGTAACGGGTAAGATACTCACTTCCTCTTTACAATAGAAAAGAGTAAAAGGAGTGCGAGCGGCGGTCCATTCTAGAAATGGACTAATATTTTCTGGATTATAGCGGCGCCCGCAGGTCCCTAATGTGGAACTATATAGCAGCTAAATGTCTATTGACTTTTATAGCAGCTTTAGGTCGGGTTCGATTCCCGAATAGGGAATTAAAATTTTGACAATTATAAAAAATTTTGTTATAATATAGATATAAAGAACAAAAAGTTCTTAATTTATATGAATTGAAGGTAAACTCCATTGGACAAGTAAGATTTTAGTAATGTAACTATTGTTTTGTTTGTAACTGATGACATTTTCTTCGAGCGGTCTCCGGCAATCGCTATAAAAAAATGCCGTTTTACTTTTGACAATTATAAAAATTTTTGATATAATATACATATAGTAAATAATAAATATAGTTTTGAAAGGAAAGTAAATTAATATGACAAAAGAAAGTGTACAGGGACTTCTGTATTATTATGAAAATAGTGCTGATCTTGATGAGGGTATTAGAGTTCAGACTGTCGAAGTTCTTAATGATGTAATTGCAAAGATGGATGAAGAAGCTGCTATTCTGGCTAAGAAACGTAAGAGTCCGAATAAGAGTGGTGTTGTTCAGGTTGATCCAGAAACTGGTAAGATTGTTGCAGAATTTGCTTCTCAGAAAGAAGCTCTTATTGCTATCGGAAAAGATCCGAAGAAATCTGGAATTAGTGATGCTATTAATGGAAGAACATCTACCCATATGGCTTATGGTTTCAAATGGTATTTCAAGGACGAGTTTAAAGCCTAATAAGGTTTTATACATATTATAATCATAATTATCCTTTCTCGGTTTTATAGTTTTTCTCCTTAAAAAACTATTCTTTTTTACTCACGGACCGATTAATCAGCAAAGGTTCTTATGTAAAAAAGAAACTAAGCGGTTGTGGTGGAATCGGCAGACACAACGGACTTAAATATTGAGCACTAGGATAGGAAACTTCCTACGTGAATGATGGCTAATTCGACGAAACTCTCTATTAAAAATAGGTAGAGACAACGACGAGCTAAATTTTTTGGGTAGACTCATAAAATTGACTTTTGGAAAAATTTATTATATAATGAAAATATAAAACAAAAGGAGATTAACTATGAGTAATTTAAGACCTTATACAAAATAGTGGCTAGAAGAACTTTGTTCTGATAGTTTTTCTTATGCGGAAGTTTTAAGAAAAGCTGGAAGAAAACAAGCAGGAGGAAATCAAGCTACTTTAAAGAAAAAAATTCAAGAATTTAATATTGATACCTCTCATTTTACAGGACAGCTATGGAATAAAGGAAAAACAAAAGAAACTGATTAGAGAATAGCTGCTGCTACAGAAAACAAAGAGAAATATACTTTAGAAGAAGTTTTTGTTTAGCATAGTCCTGTAACTCAAAAAGTATTAAGAGGATATGTTGAAAGACACAATATTCTTGAATACAAATGTCAAAATTGTGGATGTGATGGAAACTGGCAAGGTGGAATAATTTCATTAGAAATTGACCATATTAATGGAGATAATACAGATAATCGTATTGAAAATCTTCATTATTTATGTCCTAATTGTCATGCTTTAACTGAAACATATCGAGGCAAAAATAAGGCTTTAAAAATGTCCCAAAAATAAATGTGTAGAGACTATACACCATCTACCTAAATCATATAATATGACATGGTAAAGACATAGTCCAGACTACAACATCTATTAAGATGGTTATGGTAACATAAAGTAGTAAGAAAATCCGTTGGTAGCAATACCGTGTGGGTTCAAGTCCCACCAACCGTACTTAGAGTGGCTGAAAGTTTGGTGCTTGAAAATTTAAAAATAACTATATAATGAGGTGAAAGCTTATACTTCTTAATGAGGTCACTAAAAGGAACACTGGCGCTATACACTGATGCGGTGGTTATATACTAGGGCGAGTAGAATACTAGAAAACCTCTCGCGAGCAATCTCATTGGACATAACTAGTAATTATTATATTTTTATTTTTAAATGAGTAAGATAGTAGCCAATAAGTGAACATGCTGTATAATATAGTTCTACTCTAAAATTTGCCCTTATGGTGGAATTGGTAGACACGTATGCCCTAGGAGCATATGCTTATGCGTAAGAGTTCGAGTCTCTTTAAGGGTATCAGAAAACATTTTTCGTTTTCTTACCTCCTTTCTTTTTATAAATAAATAGTTTTTAAAGGCACATACAGCAATTTAAAAACAAAATGTTATGGATGTTTTAGTGCCTTGTTATTTAGGAATGTGGCGCAATTGGTTAGCGCAGAGGTCTTATAAACCTAAGGTTTACGGGTTCAAGTCCCGTCATTCCTATTTTTAAAATAAAAGTCCCCTTGGTCAAGTGGTAAAGACTCCTGACTCTAAATCAGGCAACATCGGTTCGAATCCGATAGGGGGTAGTTAAGCCGATATGGAGTAATGGTATCTCAATAGATTGCTAATCTATCCTACTAAAAAGGTAGTCTGCGTTCGAATCGCGGTGTCGGCGTTAAAGACTCGTAAACTGCAATAAACAAGTTATAAGAATGTAAAAGAATAAATCGCCTATTTGGTTTCTGATTAAAACCTAGTTTAGATTTTCTATAAAAAATCAAAACGAGTCTTGTATATGGTAAGATGACCGAGTTGGTCGATGGTGCTTGTCTTGAAAACAAGAGAAGGTAAAACTTCCGTGGGTTCGAATCCTACTCTTACCGTTTCAAAAGGAGGGTTAATTATGAAAAATTATGAAACAAGTAATGAAAATTATACTTTAAATTTTGCTTAGACACAAAGTGAAATTTTAAATTAGGAATAGGATATTATTCCTCAAAGTATTTTTAATGAAAAACAAGAATAGGTTGAATTATTTTTTGGACCGAAAAGAAATATTCATACTCATTCAACATTAAAAGTATAATTATTTAGGGGTAGTAAAGGGTTTCGACAAATTAAAAAAGTATATAATTCGTCAAAAGTTTAAAATTAAACGCAAATAATTATTCATATGCAATGGCTGCTTGATTAAGCCATACCAAAAAATATTAAGATGATACTGGTAAATATTGAGGGTTAAAAACAAGTATATTAGTTTCTTATTTTATTAAAAAATAAGTGGTGGACTTGGTGAGAGAAGAATATCTCATTGAGATGTATCCCTAACGACGTAAAGATTATATATAAGTATTAATTATGGACACGGGTTCAATTCCCGTCTACTCCATTTATATTAAATAATACGGGGCGTAGGTCAGTTGGTAGACCGCTAGTTTTGGGAACTAGACGTCGCACGTTCGAGTCGTGTCGCCCCGATGATCCAAAGCTAAAAGCCTAGGTAGGGCAGTAACTGAAATGTTTTTGTCTATTTAGCAGGGGCGAGCTAATCCGCCAACGAAAGCTGGTAGTTTTGTAGTTTACTATCGGAGACGCATTGTTGAAAAATATCAAAAGGTGTCACTCCTAGATATGGTAGCAACAATATAAACTACAAAAGCAGGTAAAGATAATAATATAGGGACACTAGGAGATCCACCTCCTTGAACAAGGACTGTGTAACCCTTCCTGTTAATAACTAAAGATATGCCCTAAGATGTAAGAATGGGCAAAGGAGAGTCATATGAAATATTACAGTGAAATTACAAAAAAACTTTACGAAACAAAAGATGAACTCATTAAGGCAGAGACTGAAATGGTTAAAGCTAAATCTGATCGTGAAGTAAAAGCAAAAGAAGTAGAAAAATTACTTAAAGAAGCAACAGAAGCAACTAAGAAAGCTAATAAGGCACTTAACGATTTTGTTAAGGAATATGGTAGTTTTAAAACCACTCTTAAAGAAAGTCCTTATGATTTTTTCGATGTACTTGATAAATTTCTTTGGTAATCGCGGGCACCGGTACAAGAAATTTTGACTGGACTAAAACTGCATAAAGCAGCTCCCGCGGTCTAATAATTATTTCTTTTCTATTGATTAGCTAATCGGGGACGAAAGTCCCTTAATGGGCTGTCGCCAAGTGGTAAGGCACAGGACTTTGACTCCTGCATTCGCTGGTTCAAATCCAGCCAGCCCAGCTCTAAGATTAAGAGGTGATAGTGTAATTGGTAGCATAGTGATCTCCAAAATCATTGGTTTAGGTTCAAATCCTAATCATCTTGTTAAATATTACATTATATTATATTTTTTAAGGAGAAAAATTTTGAGTAAGAAAACGCATTGGACTGAATTTGCAACTCTTAAACTTGGGGATTTTTATGACCCTGTTAAAGATTGTTCTTACACTCCTACTAAAGAGCAGTATAAAGCTTATCGTAAACGTATGTTTAAATGGGGTGTTAAAGTATCTAAAATGCCTATTGAAAAAGTTTCTTTTAATAAGAAAAAAGAGAAGAACGAAGTAAAAGAATAAGAGCATACCGGTTGGAACCGTTATGTATATATAGCCTAGGATGTTGCTTGGATAGAGTTGTATACATCATTTAAAGAGTAGATTAATCTTTTGGGAATATATCCACACTAGGCAGGTTTAGGGTTATCCTTTAAAACCCTTTTATTCTGTCTTCATAGTTCAACGGATAGAACAGAGGTCCTCTAAACCTCCGATCTAAGTTCGATTCTTAGTGAAGACGTCCTTATTAAAATATAATTATTATAATATTTAAAATAAGAATAAAATAAAATAAAGACTCTTACAGCAATTAAAATTTGATCTGCTATGAAATCGAAAATATATTGAGTCTTGTCTATATAATATAGTTATGTTTATTTATAGGCTTGACTTTTATGTCAAGCCTTATTTTTTTTTGGGTCGATATACCGTAAGTAGTAGCGGGGCAGACTGTAAATCTGTTGACTAACGTCTCGGGTGGTGCAACTCCATCTCGGCCCACTTATAGTACCATCTTCCAATGGTAGGAAGCCTGTCTGATAAGCAGGTAATCTTAGTTCAATTCTAAGTGGTACTATCTGGGTTGTTAGCTTAAGCGGTCTGAGCGCAGGTCTGAAAAACCTGAGGATGATGGTTCGACACCATTACAACCCATTTTGGGGCATTATTTCAGTGGGAGAAAGCTTCCCTTGCAAGGAAGAGGTCGTGGGTTCAAATCCCACATGCTCCATTTAATATTTGCTCGGTTAGCTCAGCTGGGAGAGCATTTCGTTTACACCGAAAAGGTCATAGGTTCAAGTCCTATATCGAGTATTTAATTTTTAATATTTTTGTAATTTGGAGGTAAGAATATGACTAATACTTTTATGAAAGCTCTTGAAAAACAGTATAATTATAAATTTACTGAAAATGGTGCTTTAAGTTTTAGAAGTACAGGTTCTAAAGTTTATGATATGTTTGCTTTTGGTGGTGCATATCGTAATCGAACAGATGATGATTGTATTTTGCTTTTTAAAAATGCCTTTGAAGAAGATGCAGACCTTGCTATGAAATGTCTGTTTTATCTTCGTGATTGTAGAGGTGGACAAGGAGAACGTAGATTCTTTCGTGTTTGCTATAAATGGTTGGCTGAGAATGAACCGGCCTCCGCGACTAAAAACCTTGAAAAAGTTCCAGAATTTGGTAGATGGGATGATCTCCTTTGCTTAATTGATACTCCTATTGCAGAAGAAGTAGGATCTCTTATCGTACATCAGCTTGAACTTGATATGCAAGATTCTATGGATGGAAAAGCTATCTCTCTACTTGGGAAATGGCTTCCTAGTGAAAACGCATCTTCTAAAGAAACCAAAAGAAAGGCAATTTGGCTTCGTAAATATTTTGGTATTAGTGCAAAAGCATATAGAAAAACTCTTTCTAAATTGAGAGAGCATATTAAAGTTCTTGAAAAGTTAATGTCTGCCAATAGATGGGATGAAATTGATTTTTCTAAAATTCCTTCTAAAGCCGGACTTGTTTATCGTAATGCTTTTGCAAGACGCGATATGATTGCAGAGCAGTATAGAACTTTTGCTATGAATAAAGATACAAAAGTAAATGCAGATACTTTATATCCTTATGAAATCGTAGAAAAAGTAGCTAAAAAATTAAGCTGGTTTAATAATTTTTTTACCGGAGATGAAGTAGAAAGAGCAATGCTAAATAAATATTGGGAAAATCAAAAGGATTATCTTAATGGTGCATCTCCTTCTATGATTTGTGTAGTAGATACATCTGGTTCTATGAGAGGAAGACCTCTTGATGTTGCTTGCTCTTTTGGATTATATTGTGCTGAAAGAATGACTGGACCTTTTGCAGGAAAGTATATTGCTTTTAGTAAAAATCCGCGGCTGGTTAATTGTGAAGGGGTTGACTTTGTTGATAAAGTTACTCGAATTTATAACGATAACCTCTGTGAAAATACTGATTTAACAAAAGTTTTTAACCTTTTGCTAAATATTATCAGAAGAGAAGATGTAAAACGGGAAGATATTCCTAAAACCATTTGTGTAATTTCTGATATGGAAATAGATTATATGTCTAATTGGCGTGAATCAGATACTTTAACAGAAATGGAAAAGGTTAGAAGAAAATGGGCACAGTATGGTTTTAAACTTCCTAGACTTATTTATTGGAATGTAGAGGCTAGAAATAATACTATTCTAGATAAAGGGTCTAATGTAAGTTTTGTTTCTGGATGTAGTCCTGTTATCTTCGAACAGGTTCTTACCGGGAAAAATGGTTTTGACCTTATGCTTGAAGTATTGCTTAAAGAAAGATACAGAAATATTTCAGCATAAAAAACAGCGGGCGCTGCTTTAAAGATCTTTAGAATTAGATTAAAAGATCTTTGAACCAACGCCCGCATATTTTTTTCTAGTTATCTAAAAGAATTCTTCTTCAGTGATTTCTTTTAAAATAACTAATCTTTTCATATCTTCTAAGTTATAAATACCATGTTCCCAAAGGTAATTTATTACATTAATACTTTTATTCATTTTTATCCTTCTTTAAAATACTCTTTTATTTTTATAACTACTTTTTTATTTTAAAAATCTTTTTAGAAGATAAATAAAATTTGTCCTAATAGATTGACTTTTTTAAAAAAATATTCTATAATTTATATAGAAAAATATTAAAAGGAGAATAAAAATAAAATGGAAATGACTACTGCAACCACTTCAACTATTACAGGTAATAATATTTATACTACTACAGCCATTCCAAGTAATAATACTTATACTACATCTACATCTACATGGATAAATATTCCTACCGAAATGATTAAAGTATAGCCTAAATAGGCTTATTCTATAAAAGATGCTAATGAATTTAAAAAAATTGAAGAATTGGTTCCTTAGAAAGTATATCGTTTTACTTTTCATGATGGAACAGTAGTAAAAACTATCTGTGCTGAAACTGATGTTTTTAATTTAGAATATGCTTTTTATCTTGCTTTAAGTAAAAAACTATTTTCTGAAACTTATACTTTTTCAGGTGTATTATATAAAACATAGGAATTATATTTTTAGAAATATTTTGCAAAAATAGTTAAAAAAGGAATAAAATTATTTAATAAAACTCAAAAAGAAAAGCAAGAGAAAGAAGAACAAAAAGAAATTAAAAAACGTCAACATGAAAAATATATTGCTAAAAAAATAAAGGCAAAAGAACGTAAAAAACTAGAACAGATACAATTAATTGCTAAAGCGATAAAATTAAGTAAAGAAGAAGAATAATCTTCTTCTTTATTTTTTTAAAAAATTATGATATAATAAATTATAAAAAAAGAAAGGAGATTTTTAACATGAGAAACCCAGAAAGACTTGATACTTTTTATGATGAACTTAAAGAAATTCATAAAGAATATTTTCCAGATTGGCGTTTTGGACAGTTTATTGAAAACATCCGAAGAATGAGTAGAGCAGGAGATTTATTTTACTATGAAGAAGATAAATTTCTTGAACTTGTTAAATCCATTATTATGGAGGTGAAGAAATAATGCTTAATAGCAAAAATGAACGTGAACTTGCTTATGTAGTTATTATTGATGACATAACTTCAATTAAAGGATATGATAGAGTAGAACTTGCTCATGTTGGTGGGTGGACAATAGTAGTAGGTAAAGGAGAATTTAATCCTGGTGACCCTGCTATTTATTTTGAAATTGATTCTAAACTTCCAGAAGTAAAACCTTTTATTGATATGGAGTTTCTTGTCAAAAAACACTATAAAATTAAAACCCAAAAAATGTGTAAATCACTATCTCAGGGTTTACTAATGTCTGCAAACCAGTTTGGATGGACAATAGAAAAAGGTCATGATTTAGAAAAAGACAAAGTTATTTCTTTTATTGTAGATAAAAAAGGAAATAAACATTTTGTAGATGATGAAAGTAGATTTTTAACCGCGGCGCTCGGTGTAACCTACGCAGAACCTGGTGATAATCTTCGTAAAGCGGCGCCCACAGATAAATATAAACGCATGGCACAGCGTCATAGAAAGCTTTTTTCTAAACAGCCTTATCGCTGGCTTATGAAAAGAAATTGGGGTAAAAAATTTCTTTTTATTTTTTACGGCAAGAAAAAAGATATGCGTAATTGGCCAAATTGGGTACAAAAAACAGACGAAGAGCGTATTCAAAATATGCCAGGTATTCTTAAAGACAAAGAGCCTTATATTGCTACTGAAAAAATTGACGGTACTTCTACAACCTTTACTATAAGGCGTGGAAATGTCTTTAAACCAGTAGATTTTTATGTTTGTTCTCGTAATGTTGTTTTTGATAAACCTGATAAAAATTGCTATTATGACACAAACGTTTACCTTGAAATGGCAGAAAAATATCATATGAAAGAAGTTCTTACTAAACTTCTTAAAAACTATCCAGATGCAAAATGGATAACTATTCAAGGTGAAACATATGGAGCAGGCATTCAGAAAAGAGACTATCATAAAGATAATCATTCTTTTCGGGCTTTTAATCTTATTATGTCTAATACAGGTCGATGGAATACAATAGCAATGAAACAAGAACTTGAAGAAAAATTTCATATTCCTTGTGTTCCTATTGTAGATTCTGCATATATCTTTCCTGATACTGTAGAAGAAATTCTTGCATATGCAACAGGAGAAAGTGTAATTGATAATGATATGCGAGAAGGAATTGTATTCCGTTCACAAGATGGAAGTAAATCATTTAAAGCAGTAAGTAATGAATTCCTTCTTCGTTACCATTCTTAAAAATCATTGGACACAACTTTAAAAATTCCTTTCTATTTTTTTCATATATAATTGAAAAAATAGAAAGGAATTTTATTATATGCCTAAAAAAATAGATTTAACTAACCAAAGATTTTAGAATCTTGTTGTATTAAGAGAAGCAACAAAAAAAGAAAAAAATAATAAACCTGGAGCATGGTGGGTATGCCAATGTGATTGTGGTAATATTGTAATTAAAGATGGACAGGGTTTAAGAAAAGGATATACTACTTCTTGCGGTTGTAAAACTCAATAGAAACTAAAAAATAGACATAAAGCTTTTATAGATGAAACTGGAAATAGATATGGTAAACTTGTTGTTTTAGAAAGAGATTATTAGAAAGAAAAGGAAAATCCTAAAAGAGGAAGTACTTATTGGAAATGTCAATGTGATTGTGGAAATATTGTAACAGTACTTAGAAGCAGTTTAATAAATGGAAAAACACAATCTTGTGGATGTATAAAAAAGTAGCTTATGGCAAAAAAACTTTCTCAAATTAGTAAAGAAAATTTTATAGATGAAACTGGAAATAGATATGGTAAACTTGTTGTTTTAAAAAAGATAGAAAATCTTTCAACTAGAAACGGAACAAAATGGCTATGTCAATGTGATTGTGGTAATTATAAAGAAGTTATGGGTATTGATTTAAGAAAAGGAATTGTTACTAGTTGTGGATGTTTAGGAAAATCAAAAGGAGAATATTACATTTAGAAGATATTAAAATAGCAGAATATTCCTTACTAGAAAGAATATATAGTAACAATAAAAAATAAGCAATTACGATATGATTTTTTAATAAAAAAAGAAGAAAAAATATTTTATTTTATTGAATTTGATGGCAAACAACATTTTTAGCCAATATAGTATTTTGGAGGAGACGAATATTTTAATTATATTAAATAGCATGATATTCTTAAAAATTAGTGGTGCAAATAGAATAATATACCTTTAATAAGAATACCATATACGCACTTAAAAGATTTATGTATAAAAGATTTACTTTTAGAAACAAGTAATTTTATAATTTAAACCGCGGGAGCCGCTCTACCTGGATTTATCTAGTCCAAAACTGGTAAAGCGACTCCCGCGATTCCTTTTCCTGCTTCTCTTGACAACTTTAAAAATTTATCTTATAATATAAAAAACAAACAAAACAAACGGGAAAGAAAAGGTCTAACTAAAAGCATAAACTTTACTTTTCTTTTTTTTTATGATATAATATTATTATAAAGAAAGAAGGTGAATATTATGCGAAGAACTAAAGATACAAGACTTCAGAAACTTAGTGACTTCTATTGTACTAAATGTGGACATAAGGGCATTCCTATAATAAGAGCGGCTAAAGTTAGAGAACCAGGACATCTGAAAAAACTTTTTTGTCTTTATTGTGGCAATGAAGAAAATATGGTAGAAATTAAACAAAATGGTAAATATACCCTTGAAGATTTTCTTCTTGAATTTCAAAATGGTAATTTTGAAAATGGAGAAAGGAAACTTCCTTATAAACAATTTATATCAGAATTAAAAAAGAAGGAATATAAAAAATGATTAGACCAGGTATTTTATATGTTGTATGTGGGACCCCTGGAAGTGGGAAGTCAACCTTTTTAAAAGAAATTGCAAATGATAATGAAAAAATTGTTTCAAGAGATGAAATCAGATTTTCTCTCCTTAAGCCTGGAGAAGATTATTTTTCTCACGAAAAACAAGTTTATACAAACTTTCTTAATGCTATTGCATTAAATATTAAAAATGGAGTTAATGTATATGCAGATGCAACCCATTTAAATGAAAAAAGTAGATTTAAACTTTTACATGGTTTGTATAACAAAGGATGCCGTCCTACTGAAATTAATGCTATTTATTTTAATGTTCCAGTTAATACTTGTTTAGAGAGAAATGAGTATCGAAAAGAAACAAAAGCATATGTTCCAAGAGAAGAGGTAATGAAAATGTATGGAGTTTATGTTTTCCCTCATAAATATGAAGGCTTTAATTATATATGGGAAGTGAATGAAGAAGGAGACGTGGAATTAATGGAGGGAGAATAATGATTTGGTTTACAAGTGATTGGCATATTGGTCATAATAAAGAATTTCTTTATGGTAAAAGAGGTTTTTCATCTATTGAAGAACATGATAAAGAAATTCTTAAAAGATGTAATGAAGTTGTAGGAATTGGAGATGAACTCTGGATTCTTGGAGACCTTGCTATGGGTGGAGATGAATATGAGTGGAGTAGTGTTTATAAATCTCTTATTTGTCGAAATGTTCATTTTATCCAAGGAAATCATGACACAGATAGAAAAATGGATATTTATGAAGATGAATATAATTTTACTTATCATGGATACTCAGATGTAATCAAATATTCAAAAAGAAAAAGATTTTATCTTTGCCATTATCCTACTATTTGTTCTCCTAATCATGCAGATAAGATTCCTCTAATTTGTCTATATGGACATACTCATCAAACTACTAATTTTTATGAAGATAATCCATATGTATATCATGTAGGAGTAGATTCACATAATTGCTATCCAGTATCTATTGAGCAAGTAATTAAAGATATTGAAAAGGAAGTCGTTAAAATATGAAAAATAAAGTTATTAAAGAATCTTATAATAAAGAAACAGGAGTATGTAAAATAACCATTCAGAATAAATATGGTCATTTTACAGGTGAAGCTAAGTGTTGCCCCGAAGATATGGACCAATTCTCTACTTTCGCAGGGTCTAGATATGCAGAGATAAGGGCGGCCGCAAAGTTTGCAAAATTTAGATATAATCAAGAAAAAATAAAGCTTCAAACAATTCAAAATTTAATCAAAGATTTAAAACATCGTGATATTTTTATTCCTCTTGATATTCAAAGAACTCTTAAACTTAAATTAAGAGATTATTCTCAATCAATGTCAGATTGGCAAAATATTTATACTTATCTAGAAGATACTATTAAAGACCAAGACAAAGAAAGACAAAAGATTCTTCTTAGGACTAAATAAATTAAATTATCTTCCTCCATTTTTAATTATTTTTGATAATTAAAATGGAGGCTATTTTATGTTAATTTATTTTATATTAGGAATTTTGCTTATTTCAGTAATTTTACCTATTACTAATTTTTTTCAATCATTTTTATAGATTTTTATTGAATATATAACATATACATATGCTTATAAAATATATCAAATAAAAGAAAAAATGAAAGAAGATGATTAGGAAGAAGAGGATAAAAATCCAATAGGTTTCCATACAGAAGCTATAGGATTTTCTGTTCCAGATATAGAATAGGAGGAATAGTATTAATGAAATATTTTTTTGATACTAATATTTTATTACATGAAAATAAGCAATTCTTTTAGTCATTATCTTAGAAATTTTATATTTCAACAGTTACCTTAGAAGAATTAGAAAATATAAAAACTGCTTTAAATAAAGATAATGAAATAAAATATAAAGCACGAAAAATGGCACATTGGTTAATTTAGAATCAAGATAAATATATTCCTATTCTTTATAATTAGAAGTTTAAAAATTATATTTTTACTAATTTAAATTCAAATGATGAAAAAATAATAGCCACTGCGTCCTATATATCTAATACAAAAGAAAAAATAATTTTTGAAACTGCTGATTTAAATTGTTTTCTTATTGCTAAAGCTAATAAATTATAGTGTAAATTAATAAATCTTTATAAGAAAAAAGAAAAATATGATGGGTATATAAAAATTTATTGTAATTCAGATGAAGAATTAGCAGATTTTTATAATAATTATCTCTATACTGATAAAATAAAAGATTTTATTATAAATAATCAATATATATTAGTTTATAATAAAAATAAAGAAGTAATAGATAAATATAGATATTTAAATAGTCAAATAATTCAAGTTCCTTTTACAGCAGCTAAAAGTAAAATGTTTGGTAATGTAAAACCTATAGATCCATATCAAGAACTTGCTATGGACAGTTTTAAAAATAATAAAATTACATTAATAAAAGGACCAGCTGGCACAGGGAAATCTCTTCTTTCCCTTGCTTTTTTATTTAAAGCTTTAGAAGAAAATAAGATAGATAAAATTATTATTTTTTGTAATACTGTAGCTACTGCGGGATCAGCTAAATTAGGATTTTACCCAGGCTCCCGCACAGAAAAATTATTAGATAGTCAGATAGGTAATTTTTTAATTAGTAAAATAGGAGATCGAATAGGAGTTTAGACTCTTATTGATAAGGGTCAATTAATTCTTCTTCCAATGTCAGATATTAGAGGTTATGATACTTCAGGTATGAAAGCTGGTATTTATATTACATAGGCTCAAAATTTAAATATTTAGCTTATGAAACTTGCTCTTCAACGAATTGGATAGGATTCTATATGTATTCTTGATGGAGATAATGATACTCAAGTAGATTTAAATATTTACTCTGGAGAAAACAATGGATTAAAAAGAGTATCAGAAGTCTTTAGGGGATAGGATTTTTATGGTGAAATACTTTTACAAACTATTCATAGAAGCAAAATTGCAGAAATAGCAAGTAAAATGTAATATAAGGTAGGAGGCATGTATCGCAGATACGTGCCTTTTATTTTACTAAGAGGAAGGTTATAATTATGAATAAAATAAAAGAAAAATATATATATAAAAAACTTAAAAATTGGGAAAAAGATAAAAATCTTTTAACCCAAATACAAGAAATGAAAGAAGAAAAAAATACTCTTTTAAAAAAAGAAGAAAAAAGAAAACTTACTACTACAAAGAGATTAACATTTTTTCTTTTTATTAATTGTACTTTAATTTAGATTTTCACCTTATATGTTCTTTTAAAACAATTAAACATGGGAATGGAAGTTGATTTAACTCCTCTCCAAATGCTTATTACTACTATTGTTGGAGAAGTAATAGTATTTGCTATTTATTCAATAAAATCATTAAAAGAAAATACAAAAGGTGGAATTATTTATTAGACAACTTTGAATGAACAAAATAGTTTATTAAACTATAATAATGACTAGGAGGCAATGGGATAATGAATTTTATTATTGAAAATTGGTATATGATACTTATTGCTGCTATTATTGTTACAGTAGCAATATATATGGTAAAAGTATTTTTTCAAATGCCGAGAAAGGATCAAATAGCTAAAATACAAGAATGGTTATTATATGCAGTTACTTAGGCAGAAAAGGAATTTGGTAGTGGGACAGGACAATTAAAACTTCGTTATGTATATGATAGTTTTATAGCTCGTTTTCCGAGTGTTGCTAAAGTAATTACTTTTGAAGCTTTTAGTTTATTAGTAGATAAAGCATTAGAAAAATTTAATTCTATGTTAAGTTCTAATGTACAGTTACAAAATTATATATCAGGAGAAATAAAATAGCATGAGTAATATAACTACAAATTCAAATCGAGAAAAGATTTGGGATGCTTTAATATTAGCTGGTTTAACTCCTCAAGGGGCAGCTGGAGTTATGGGTAATTTACAAGCAGAAAGTGTAGGATGCTTACCTTCTAGAGTAGAAGCTCTTTTAATTCAGAGATATAAAGAATAGGGTTTTCATTCCTGGCCTTATGGTTTATATGATTAGAAAACTAGTGAATTATATACAAAAGAAATAGATAATGGAACTATTACAAAAGAAGAATTTCTTAGTCCAAGACAATATACTGGTAAAAAACATCAATATGGTTATGGGCTGGCACAATGGACGACAAAAGAAAGAAAAGAAAAGCTATGGAGTTTTACTAGAGATAAAGGCAAGTCAATAGCAGATATACAAGGACAAATAGATTTTCTTGTTTATTAGTTAAAAAATATATCTTCTTCAATTTGGTCTATTGTTTCCACTACTGATTCTATTAATGAAGCCAGTGATATTATTTTAACTAAATTTGAAGCCCCTGCCAATGCTAATAAATTAAAAGCCACTAGAAGATAGTATTCTAAAGAATATTATAATTTATATAAAAATAAAAAAGTAATATAGAGTAAAAAGGAGGAAAAAATGGCAAAATAGAGAAAAATTACTGTAGATGAAATTCTTGAACGTGCTGCTGCCTATGTTGGCTATGAAGAAAAAAAGAGTAATAATAATTTAGAAGATTTTCATGCTAATAAAGGTTCTAATAATTATCAAAAATTTCAACCTTTAGCTAATGCTGGCAACGGAAATGAATGGTGCCAATTTTTTATAGATGGAATATTTGTAGAACAAACAGGAAGTCGTAAAAATGCTCAATTAATGCTTTGCATGGATACAAAAGAGTCTTCTATGACAGGATACACGCCACAAGGTAAGGCTTATTTTGTACAAGCTAAACGTTGGTATACTACCCCTCAACGAGGAGATATTATCTATTTTTACTCTAGTAATAAAGGTAGAGTAGGACATACCGGAATTGTTGAAAGAGTAGATACTTCTAAAAAAATGGTTTATACAATAGAAGGAAATACTAGAGTTGACACATATGCTGAGAATGGTGGTTGTGTAGCAAGACATTCTTATAGCTATGCTTCTATTGGAGGAACTAATAGAGTAAATGGTTTTGGTAGACCAAGATATAATGATCTTACAGTAACAACTTAGGCAAAGCCAATGCCTTCTAATCAAGAAAAATCTTCTTCTAGTTCTAATTCTACTATTTTATCAAAAGGCTCTAAAGGATAGAGTGTTAAAACTTTACAAACAATGTTAAATATATGCGGATATAATTGTGGTGAAATTGACGGTGATTTTGGAGCAAAAACAGATGCTGCTTTAAAAGTCTTCCAAAAAGCAAATAAACTTGAAGTCGATGGTCAATATGGACCAAAAAGTAAAGAAGCCTTAGAGAAGATATATAAATAGAAAATCGCGGCGGCTGATCCAAAGATCTCTGAATCTAGTTCAAAAAAACTTTAGATTAATACTACAGGGAAATATAGTTAGACACCTAAAGCAGTAGGTAAAATTACTACTTACTTAAATATTAGAAAAGGACCAGATGCAAAATATCCTAATTTAACTTCTTATCCTACTTTAAAGCAAGGAACTGAAGTAGAAATATGCGATATGATAGAAAATAAAGAAACTCATAAAATCTGGTATTTTATTAAAATTACTGGAGAAAAGGGTAGCAAATTTGGTTTTGCTAATGCAAGTTATATTAATATTATTTAATTATTATGGGAAGCAAATTTTGCTTCCCTATTTTTTTTATATATATAAAAGTTCATAGACAAGTAATAATAACTTGAATTTTAAGAAAATTTATTGTATAATATAATAGAAAAATAAAAAGGAGATTTTTATGAAAGATTATTTTGTCTTAACTTTTTCTAGAGAATGCGATGTAGTAACCGCCTCTAATGCAGTTAAAATGTTACAAGATGCTTTTCCAGATAAAAGTATTATTGCATTGCCTGAAACAATAAACTTTCAAGATTATAGTAAAGAAGAATTAATTAATTTATTAGAATTTTATTCAGATTATATGAAAGGACTTATAGATGGGAAAAATTTACGATAAAGATAGTATTGAGTCACTTTCTCCATTAGAATTTACGAGATTACGCCCTCAAGTTTATGCAGGTGATACAACCTATGCTACACAGCTTTTAGTAGAAATTCTTTCAAACTCTATTGATGAATTTCGACTTGGACATGGTAACGAAATTCTTATAGAAATAGATAAAGATATTGTTATGGTTCGAGATTACGGACAGGGTTTTCTTGTTAATGAAATAAGAGAAGATGGAAAATCTGTTTTTGAAGCAGCCTTTTCTGTTTTAAATACATCTGGTAAGTATAGAGAAGATGGTGCTTATGAAGGAACTAGTCTTGGTTCTTTTGGTATTGGCAGTAAAATCACTACTTTTCTTTCTCATCATCTTGAGGCTGAAACTTGGAGAGATGGAAAAACTGAAAGTATTTACTTTAATGAAGGTATGTTTGTACAAAGACATGTTTCAGATTCAAAAGAACCTAGTGGTACATATGTAAGATGGCAGCCTTCAGAAGAATTTTTTACCCATACAGAAGTAGAAATTAGCAAAATTAAAAATCTTTGTCAAACAATAGCTTGCTTATGCTCAGGGTTAACTATTTATCTTAAAGATAATGGAAATTTGAATGTTTATAAATCTGAAAATGGTATTGATGATTTAGTAAGCATAGCTGTAAAAAATACTGAACTTATTAAAAATCGTTTTCATATGAATTATGAAAAAGGTAAAAATAAGATAGATATGGTATTTACATACACTTCTAATTATTCATCTACTATTGTTCCGTATGTAAATACAGGTCTTACAGATTCTGGTCAGCATATTACTCAGATTAAAACTACTATTACAAGAGTATTTAATAAATTCTTCAAAGAAAAAGGTTGGATTAAAGAAAAAGATGAAAATCTTACTGGCGATGATATTCAAGAAGGAATGTATGTGGTATTTAATATCACTGCGCCAAATGTTGCATATGATGCTCAGGTTAAATCAAGAGTAACTAAAATTGATATGAGTCCTTTTACCGAAGCTTTTGCTGAGGAACTTGAATATTGGCTGTATAATAATGAGAAAGATGTAAAAGGAATTGCTGATAAAGCAATTAATGCAAAGAAAGCGCGGGAAGCTGCTAAACGGGCACGTGAAGCTGCTAGAGGACAAGTTAAGAAAAAAGAAAAGGTTATTAAGTTTGATACTAAACTTGCTGATTGCTATAGTAAGGATCGCTTGAATTGTGAAATATATATTACAGAAGGTGATTCTGCTTCTGCAAATCTTAAAACTGCACGAGATAATGAATTTCAAGCAGTTATGCCAGTAAGAGGTAAAATTCTTAATACTCAAAAAGCTACATTAGATAAGATTCAGAAGAATGCTGAAATTATGAATATGATTGATGCATTTGGATTAAAGATTGATACAAAATCAATGAAGGTTACATATGACCGCGATGATATTAGATATGGTAAAATTATTATTATGTCTGATGCAGACGTTGACGGAGCGCATATTAAGAACCTTTTTTATACTTTTATCTGGAATTTTTGTCCCGAATTAATCATTGATGGATTTGTATATGCTGGTGTACCGCCTTTATATAAAATTACAACTTCTAAAGGATATAAATACCTTAAAAATGATGAGGAATTAATGTTATATAGACAACAAAATGTCGGTAAAAAGTACACTGTTAATCGAATGAAAGGTTTAGGAGAGATGTCTGTTGAAGAAACAGAAGAAACTCTTACCGATCCAAATAATCGTATTTTACGAAAAGTAACGGTTAATGATATACCGGCCGCGAACAAATTATTTGATGACCTTATGGGTTCGCTTGTAACGCCACGCAAAGAATATATTAAACTTCATTCAAAAGAGGCTACTTATGCAATATAATATTCTTGAGTTTGTTAAAAAATATTTTTATAATGATATTAATAAAGTTATAATTGTAGACATAGACCATCGAAAAAAATATGAATTAAAAAATATGTCTTTATTAAAAATTATGTCATATAATATGAACAATATTGATGGCATAGTTTTTGAAGATGATAAAATTTATATGAAATTTTAAAGAGGATTAATATGCAAACAAGTGATTTAATACAAGAGTTAGGTACAAATTTTATTGAATACGCGGCGGCGGTTAATACCGATAGAGCTATCCCTGATGCGAGAGATGGATTAAAACCTGTAGCAAAGCGTATTCTTTGGGATGCCTATACAAATAAATTTACATATAATAAACCTCATGTTAAAGCAGCTCGTATTGTTGGTGATACACTTTCTAAATGGCATCCACATGGAGATTCTTCTGTATATGGTGCTATGGTACGGTTAAGCCAACCATGGGTGATGCGATACCCTCTTATTGATTGGCATGGATCAAACGGGAATATTGCAGGTGATGGACCGGCCGCCGCGAGGTATACAGAAGCACGATTAGCGCAAATTTCAGAAGATGGATTACTTGATCATGTTAAAGAAAATAATGTAGATTTTATACCAAACTATGATGAATCTCTTGATGAGCCTGTGTGCTTGCCATCTAGCTTGCCTAACTTATTATGCAATCCTAATTCCGGCATTGGAGTGGCAATGGCATGCAATTGGGCACCTCATAATCTACGTGACGTTTCATTGGCGATTTGTGAGTATATGGATGGTGGTATTCCTCAGTTACCAGGTCCTGACTTTCCTACCGGAGGAATAATTATTAATGGAAAAGACATTCCTAAAATTTATGAAACTGGTCATGGTACAGTAAAGATTAGAGCAAGGTATAAAGTAGAAGGTAATAAAATTATTTTCTATGAAGTACCATATGGAGAAACAATCGAAGGACTTCTTACTGAATTAGGAGAAGTCTGTGAGAAAAAGGAAATAGAAGGAATTGTAGATGCTCATGACGAATCTAACAAAAAAGGAATTAGAATTGTTATAGAAGTTGCCAGAGGAATGGAACCTGTAGCTGTGGCAGAAAATATTTATCGTAAAACTTCTTTCCAATCTTCATTTGCCTTCAATATGGTAGCTTTAGTTAACAAGACACCAACTGAATTATCATTAGCGGATTGTTGCAGAATCTATGTTGAGCATAATAAAGAATGTCTTATCAAAGAATTAAATTTTAATCTTCAAAAAGCAAAAGATAGACTTGAAATTGTAGAAGGTCTTTTAAAAGCACTTGAAGATATTGATAATATTATTGCTCTTATTAAAGCAAGTGAAAATAGTTCAATAGCTAAAGAACGATTGATTAAAAAGTATAATTTTACAGAAAATCAAGCTAAAGCTATTCTTGCCATGAGATTAAGTTCTCTTACAAAACTTGATTCTATTGAACTTAATGAAGAAAAAGAAGAATTAATAGATAAAATAGATAGAATTGTTTTAACTCTTGATTCTGAAGATGAATTAAAACATATTATTAAACGTAGATTAGGTAAACTTGTTGAGAAATATGATGATGAAAGAAAAACTGAAATCACTAATATCGAAATAAAAAAAGAAATAAAAGAAAAAAAGGAAATCATTCCAGAAGATGTAGTAGTAGTTCTTACTCAAGGAGGGGATATTAAACGTATACCTAAAATGAGTTTTAAAGTACAACATAAAAATACAAAAGGAATAAGAACCTTTGAAGAAAATATTCTTACTTCTTTTGCTACTAATACTCTTGATACTGTAATGATTTTTACTTCAAAAGGTAAAATGTATAAACTTCCCGTTGATAAGATTCCAATAGGAGATAATAAATCAAAAGGAATTAATCTTAATACTATTTTTACTTTTGAAAAGGATGAAAAGCTTCAAGCTGCAATTAATCTTAAAGATGAAACTAATGCAGAATATGCAGTATTTTTTACTAAGCAAGGATTAATTAAGAAAACTAAACTTGAAGAATATAAAAATCTTAAAAAGAATTCCGGTTCTCCTGCTATTAAACTTAAAGAAGGAGATAGTTTAGCAAGTGTAACCTTTTTAAAAGATGAAGATGTTATTGTACTTACTGAAAAGGGTATATGCATTAAATTTGCAACTAAAGATATTAATCCTATTGGTAGAATCACTTCTGGAAGAAAAGCTATTAAACTTGGAGAAGACGACAATGTATTAATAGGATTACCTATTAATAAGAAAAATGAAGAAAAGATATTAATTGCTGGCTCAAAAAAAGGTAATATAGTTAAAATTCCTATTGAAGAATTTTCTAAGCAATCTTTAAATGGAAAAGGTGTTAAATATATGAAACTCGCGGCCGCCGATATAGTAATTAATGGCATCATTTGTACTAACGATGACAATTTATTAATTATTGGTACTAAGTATAGTAAAGCAGTAAGTGTATCGGAAATTACACAAACTTCCCGTGATAGCACCGGCCGCGCAATCATAAAAGATGGAGAGTTAATTAAAAATTTAGTCAAGATTTAATATCTTGGCTTTATTTTTTTAAAATTTTATGATATAATATTTATATAAAAAAGAAAAGAATATGAATTTTTATCAGATTGGGTGTAATAATGTTTGATATAAAAGAAGTTGAAAAACTTTATCCAGGAGCTGGCGGGCTGATGTTAGAGCCTCAATTAATCCATAAAGGCACTGATTCACAGCTTAAAGCATGTGATGATGGCACTTGGTTTGCCCAGTTAAAAAAAGATGGGGCATTATATATGTATGTAAAAGGATTAGGTGGAGAAAATTATCTTTTTGGACGTACAGTAAGTAAAAAGACTGGTCTTTTAACAGAAAAGTCTGCTAATGTTCCTCATATTATAGAAGCATTTCATAATATTCCTAATGGAACAATCATTCTTGGAGAGATTTATTATCCTGGTAAAACGTCAAAAGATGTTACTAGTATAATGGGATGCCTGCCAGCTAAAGCAATAGAAAGACAAAATGGGTCATATGGACCAATTCATTATTATATTTATGACTGTCTTGGATATAATGGTACTAGTCTTTTAAAATATGATAACTGGACAAGGTATCAAGTTTTACAAGCCATATGGAAAAAGCACATCCCTTTATTTGAATGGACGGAGGGAGAGAATACGATTAAAGCTTTTTATAAATATTTAGAACTAGCGGAAGCATGGGAATCTAATATTTATGGCAATATAGGTATCGCACTTCGCTCAGGTGAAGAAGGTATGGTGGTTAAGAAAAAAACTGCATTATATGAACCGGGTAAGCGCCCTCAGACTATGCTTAAAGCAAAGCAAATAGATAATATAGATGCGGTTATTATAGGATTTAAAGACCCAGAAGTTCATTATACCGGTAAAGAAATTGAAACCTGGCAATATTGGGTAAATGGTTATGACGGTTCTCATCTTCCTGTTGGTTTTCATTATGGAGAAAGTGATGCAGATCCAGTAACTAAACATTATTACTATGGCTGGAAAAATGCGATTGAAATTGGTGCATATGATTCTAATGGACAGTTAAAATCTATCGGTACTATTGCATCTGGACTTACAGATTATATGCGTGAAGATATGTCTATCCATCCAGAAAATTATCTTGATAAAGTTGTAGAAATACAATGTATGATGAAAGATAATAAAGAACAAACTCTTAGACATGGTTTTTATTTAAGAACAAGAGAAGATAAAAATCCAAAAGAGTGTAAATTACAAGATATTTTTAAATAAAATATTTTGACTTAAATAAAAATTTTTGTTATAATAAATATAAATCAATTAAGATAAAATAATTTAAGGAGATAAAAATATGAAACTCAAAGAAAATAGTAAGCTTGTGTATGATTTTGTAAAGGCTCATCAGGATGAGGACATTACCGCAGAAGATATTAAGAACGCAACTGGTCTTAGTGCTAGACAGGTAAATGGTATTATTACAATGGCTTTCCAGAGACATAAAGAAGAAGTTGATGGAGAAAAGGTTGAAGTTCCGCTTATGGCTAGAATTCCAGCAGAAATGGAACTTGAAGATGGTTCTCATAAGCCGATTAAGCTGATTAAACTTACTGAAGCTGGAATGAATATTGAAATTGAAGCTGAATAAAAATAAATCATAAAAAGAAAAGGGTTGAGTAAAAACTCAACCCTATATTTAAATTATGGAATATATATTTTTAATTTTAGGAATTATATTAATTTGTATAAGTTTATTTATTTTTTCAAGAATTTCTAAAATTAAAATAGAAAAAAATAAATAGATTTAGCAAAAAAAATAGTTAATTTAGGAAATTAATAAACTTACTTAGGAAAAAAAGAAAGTAAGTAAAGATTTAAAACAATAGGCATAGAATATTAAAAAAGATATTTCTTATTAGATTAATTATTTAAAAAGTTCAAAAGAGTTCTATACTAAAGAATTAAATACTTTAAAATCAGCTTATCAAGATAAATATTAGGAATTAAATAAAATTAATCAAGAAATAAATAAAACTAGAAAAGAAGCAGATACTTTATATGAGCAATAGAAAGAAATAGTTTAGCAAAGGATAAAAGATTTTAAAGAAAATGCTTCTAAAGCTGCTAGTTATTATTTTAATAATATTTAGGAAGCTTATAAACACGCGGACGCCGCTCATGCGGAGAAAATAGCTAAATTAAAAGAAGAAGAGGACAGGGCCGCCGCGGATCTTAATACATTGAAAAGAACTCGTCAAGAAGTTGCTCAAGCTATATTAAAAGAAGCTTAGGTTAAACAAAAAGCTAATAATTATCGTCTTCTACCTTCTTAGACAGACTTACAAGATATTCATTCTCTTGAACGAATAAAATAGACTTTACATAAACCTCGTATTTTATCTATGCTTATATGGCAAACTTATTTTCAACCCTTAGCTAAAAAACAATTTCCTTTTATTCTTCAAGATAAAACAAAAATAGGGATATATAGAATATCTAATTTAAAAACGGATCAATTTTATATTGGACAAAGTACTGATATATATACAAGATGGTGTTCTCATTGCAAAGCTGGCTTAGGTATAGATACCCCAGTTGGAAATAAACTTTATAAAGCTATGCAAGAATACGGCCTTTAGAACTTTACTTTTGAATTACTTTGTGAATGTTCTAAGGAATAGCTAGATGAAAAAGAAAGATATTTTATAGATCTTTATCAAGCAGATTTATTTGGATATAATAGTCAAAAAGGAAATAAAATATTATGAAATTTGAAAATACTTCAGTTATGAATTTTTAGGGGGCTTTTAGAGGTCTTCGTAACCCTCTTGAGTCATGGAAAAAATCAGATAGTTTTTTTGGTTTAGTTAATATAGAATATGATAATTATGAAATAGATACTGTAATTTCTTCTTGGGTGGCATAGGAATTGCATACTGAACCTCTTGAAGGGCCTTATGAAGATTATGAATTAGATTATAAATACCAAGAACTTTGGGGTAAATATTGGGATTGGTGGTATGATCAAGGTATCCTTAATAAAGGTGAAGATATTATAGAAGTTGCTTGTATTGGTCCAGAAGATATGAAGCTTGCTCAAAGAATGATTCGGGCAGGTAGTTCAGATCGTAAATTTTTTCGACAGATTATGGTATCTATTGATATAACAGCTCCTCTTTATTGGTGGAAATAGTTTGATACATATAAGGTTGGTACGGTTGCGAATAGTACAAGTACAATGCATAAACTTGCAAGCACTCCTATTACAAAAGAATGTTTTGAAATGGATGATTTTAATGAAGATATGATGATGTATCAAAGTGACCCTTATAATCCAGATATATATATGTCTGAATTTTGGGATATGTTTATTAATGATCTTGAACATCTGCGTCAAAAATATCAAGAAACAAAAGATAAAAAATATTGGAAAGAACTTATTCGACTTCTTCCAGAGGGATGGCTTCAGACTAGAACAATAACATTAAACTATGAAATTTTAAGAAATATCTATTCTCAAAGAAAAAATCATCGTCTCACAGAATGGCATCAATTTTGTGATTGGATTAAGACCCTTCCCTATTCAAAAGAATTAATTCTCTATGGTCTTGACTAAATAAAAAATTTATGATATAATATTTATATAAGTTAAAAAGATTAATAATTAATAAACAATTTATAAAAAGGATTAAAATTATGAAGAAAGATTTTAAAAACACAGAAAGTATCTCAGGACGTCTTTATCAGCATAATCTTGAAAAAAAGGTTGTTCAGAATAAGGATTCTAAAAATTATGGCACTGAATTTATTTCAGGTACTGTTGATATTGCAACTGATGAAGACGGACTTAATGTTATTCCGATTCATTATACTTATGTAACAGAAGTAACTAGCAGTGGAAAGAAAAATGTTACTTTTGGAGTTCTTGAGTCTATTATTAATGGAGCAAAAACTTGGATTACAGACGGAAAAGATGCAGCTCTTAAAGTTCGTGCAAATACAGCTCTTGCTTTAAATGATTTTTATAATCAAAGTGGTGAACTTGTTTCTGCAAGACGTAATGAAGGTGGTTTTCTTAATGTAATTAATGAACTTCCGCCAGAAAATGAGAGAGCGACTTTTGCTTTTGATATGGTAATTACTTCTGCAACAAGAGTAGAAGCTGATGGAGAAAATATTCCTGAAGATTTTGTTAGACTTAAAGGTGCAATTTTTAATTTCAGAAAAGACCTTCTGCCGGTTGAATTTATTTGCAGAGATGAAGGTGGAATGGCTTATTTTGAAAGTACTGATGCTTCTCCCAAGAATCCAATTTTCACAGAAATTCGTGGTAATGTAGTAAGTAACACAATTAAAAGAGAGATTGAAGAAGAATCTGCTTTTGGTTCGGCAAGTGTTAGAACTGTAACAAGAACTGTTAGAGAATGGCAGGTTAACTGGGCAAGACCGACAGAATATACTTTTGGTGAAGAAGATACAATTACAGCAGAAGAACTGAATACAGCAGTTCAGAATCGTCAGGTTTATTTAGCTGAAGTAAAGAAACGCGCTGATGACTATAAGGCTTCTAAAGCAACTTCAGCCACTCCTAAAACAGCAAGTGTTCCAACAGGCGGATTTGATTTTTAATTAAAATATTAGAAGATTTTATAGGGAAGGGATTTAATTCCCTTCCTTTTTTAAGGAGAGTATAATGGCAATTAATTTACTTTAGATTAAACCACATAAAGTTAGTACAGATTTAACAGGATATATTACTTACATATACGGTGCCCCTAAGACTGGAAAAACAACACTTGCAACTCAAATGCCTGGAGCACTTCTTTTAGCATTTGAAAAAGGTTATAATACTTTACCTGGCGTTATGGCTCAAGATATTACTTCTTGGGGTGAAATGAAACAGGTTTATAGAGAACTTAAAAAACCAGCTGTAAAAGAGATGTACCAAAGTATTATTATTGATACAATTGATATTGCAGCTGATATGTGCCAGAAATATATTTGTGACCAAAATGGAATTACAACTCTTGGTGAATTAGGTTTTGGTAAAGGTTGGACGTTCTTTAAAAATGAATTTAATCAAGTATTTAGAGGATTAACTCAACTTGGTTATGCAGTTTTATTCATTGGACATGATAGAGAAATCATGGATGAATCTGGAAATAAGACAATTAGACCGGCATTAAGTAACTCAACTAGAATTGTTATCGCTGGTATGGCAGATATTATAGGCTATGCTCATCAGGTTAAAGGTAAAGATAGTGATAAAACTTCTACTTTAACAGTTAGATGTACAGATGATAGTATTGAGTGTGGATCTAGATTCAAATATATGAAATCTGAATTTCCAACAAATTATAATAATCTTGTTGAAGAATTAAGAGCAGCAATAGAAAAAGAAGCTGCTGAACATGATAATAAATATATTACAAACGAAAAAGAAATTATAAGAGAAAAAGAAGAATATGATTTTGATACTTTAATGAAAGAGTTTCAAGGTCTTGTTCAAGCCCTTATGGATGAAAATGAAAATAATGCAAGTAAAATCACTGCTACTGTAGAACATTATCTTGGTAAAGGTAAAAAAGCTAGTGAAATTACACCTTATCAGGCTGAATTTTTAGCTTTAATTAATGAGGATTTAAAAAATCTTTAATGGATAAAGATATAATTCATATTATTTTTAATAATAAAGAAAATCATGATATAGTAGATTTATTTCATGAAGCTTATGTAGAAAGAGAATTTACTGGAAATAAATTAAAAGAATTTTTTATTTTTGATTTAACAAAAGAAGAGATAAAAGAACTTGCTAAGAACTTAAACGCGGCGGCGGATTAACCGTTGCCGTGTTTGACTTTTATAATAATTTTTGATATAATATAAATATAATTTAAAAAGAAGGTATGTTTATGCCCAAAGCAATGGTAAAATGTCTTTATTGTGGGCAACAATTTGATAGATTATCAGAACCAAATATTAAAATAGGAAGAAGATATGCACATAAATCATGTTATGAATCTCAAGATGCTGAAGATTTAAAAAAGCAAAAAGATGAACATGATTTTTTTGAGTACATAAAAGAAATATATGGAGAAGATTATAATTATATTTCAATCCATAAACAAGCAGAAAACTATATAAAACAATATGATTTTACTTACTCAGGTATGTTAAAATCTCTTAAATGGTTTTATGAAGTTAAAGGAAGCAATAAAGATTCTGCTAATGGAAGAATAGGTATTATTCCATATATTTATGAAGATGCTAAAAAATATTATTATAATCTTTATTTAGCACAACAAAGAAATAAGGATATTAAAGAATATCGGTTAGAGGTTAAGGAGATCGTGATAGCCTCTCCGCGCATGTATATAGCACCACCAAAATTATTTGATTTAGGAGAGGAAAAAGATGAGTGATTATTCAAAATATAGTAAAGAACAATTAGAAATTTTTTGTAATAATAATGATTTAGAAATAGAAAAAATGCAGCATAAACTTACTCTTTTAACAGGCTGTTCAGCTTTTGGCGATTTAGATGGAATGAATGGAGGCTGTGTATATTGTTCTGAAGAAGATCCTGTATTATGGGAAAGATGTCGTATTTTTAAATATGCTTTAAAAGATTTTATAAACAATTACAAAAAAAATTCTATAAAAAGTTATGAGTGGTGATAAAAATGCCTAATTATACAGATATCCCATCGGTAATACAAGTTATAGGAGCAATTTATAATAATCCTTCACTTCTTGATAATGAAAAATACAATTTTAATAATGAAGATTTTACAGAAGAATTTCATAAAATAGTCTTTGGTTCAATATATAATCTCCATCAGCTTGGAGCAAAAGAGATAAACGTAAATACAATAACAGATTATCTTGAAACACGACCAGCTAAATTAGCAACTTTTAAAGTTAATAATGGAGTAGAATGGTTAAATAAAGTAAAAGACTCTACTCAACTTGCAGCCTTTGATTACTATTACAATAGAATGAAGAAAATGACTCTATTTCGTATGTATCAATCTATTGGATTTGATTGCTCAAGTATTTATGACATAGATAATATCTTTGATGCAAAAAAGAAGCAGGTTCAAGAAGATTGGTTAGATAATACACCTATTGAAAAAATAGCTGATTTAATTGACGGCAAAATTCAACAGATAAAAATGAAATATGTAGATAATGCAGATACAGTATTTCAGCAGGCTGGTGAAGGGGTTGAAGATTTAATTGTTAAGCTGATGGAATTTCCAGAAGTCGGCTATCCTTTATATGGTAGATTAATTAATACAATAACACGCGGCGCCCGATTAGGGAAGTTATATCTACGTTCTGCGGCGACAGGTGTTGGTAAAACTCGTGCAATGATCGCGGACTGTTGTTATGTAGGATGTAATGAATTATATAATCCAGAAACTAAACAATGGGAAGAAAATGGTACAAAAGAACCTTGTGTATATATTACAACTGAACAACAAATAGATGAAATTCAAACCATGATGTTAGCTTTTATATCTAATGTAAATGAAAAAAATATTCTTAATAATGAATATTATGGAGATGAATTAGATCGTGTAAGAAAAGCTGCACAGATTTTAAAAAGTAGTAATATATATGTAAAACGATTACCTGATTTTACTTTACAAGATATTGAGAATACTATTAAATATGGTATCCGTGAATGGGAAGCTAGATATTTCTTTCATGATTATGTACATACTAGTATGAAAATCCTTAGTGAAGTAAGTGGGAAGAGTAGAGTTGAAGGATTAAAAGAATATAATATTCTTTTTATGATAGCCGTTAGATTAAAAGATTTATGTGTTGAAAATGGAATTTTTATTGAAACAGCTACTCAGCTTAATAGCGAATATCGACATGCACAAGTTTATGATCAGAATCTATTACGAGGTGCAAAGAGTATTGCCGATAAAATTGACTTAGGAGAGATTATGTTAGAAGTATCGTCAGAAGATCGTGATGCATTAAGTGATGTTATTAATAGAAATGGTCTTCCAATGCCAGATATAAAAATTAGTGTTTATAAAAATAGACGAGGAGAATATAAAGATATTCTTCTCTGGTGCGTAAGTAATCGAGGATGTTGTAAAATTGATCCAATTTTTGTGACCAATTATCAATATGAACTTATTAATATTCCAGATATAAGAATTAAAGTAAAAGGATATTCATAATTATGGCAAGAGAAAAAACAAGTATAATACCAAGAAAAAAATTATTAGAAGAAAAAGGAACTATTTGTATAAATTGTCAACAAAATAAACAAAATGAAATTATTTTTCATCATGTTATTCCAATAAGTATAGGTGGACAAGATATACTTTCAAATATAGTTCCATTATGTGAAAAATGTCATTCTTTAGTTCATTTTGGAAAAGAAAAAAATATATCTCATAGTGAATTAATAAAAGAAGGATTAAAAAAAACTAATAAACGAATTGGAAGACCTTCTTGCACTATAGATAGTATTCCAGAAAAATTTAAAAATTATTATCATTTAATAAAAAACGGATAGAAAAATATTACAACGGCAGCTAGAGAATTACAATGTTCTAGAACTACTATATATAAATATATACATATTATAGAAAATGATTTACAACAAAGACAAAATTAAAAATTCTCTTTCAATAGAACAAGTATTTGACCTTGTTTCAGAACTAGGCGGAGAACCAATAATGAATAATGGCTATTTTATTTCTGAAACAATATGCCATAATCATCCTGGTGATGGTAGCCATAAACTTTATTATTACGATAATACAAAACTTTTTCGTTGTTATACAGAATGTAATGATACTTTTGATATTTTTCAACTTGTTTGTAAAGTGAAAAATATTGCTCAAGAGTATAAAATAAGATATGATGAAGAAGGAAAAGAAGTTTTTCGAGAATGGGGATTATATGATGCAGTACAGTTCGTTGCTGTATTTTATGGCATCGAAGCAGAAAATGAAAAATTTTTTGAAAAACGTATAGAACTTCAAGATTGGGAATTTTTAAATAAATATGAAGCAAATAATCTTGAAAAACAAAGACAAATTATTAATTTACATATTTATGATGAAAAAATATTAGAATATCTCCCGCGGCCGCGGTTAAAAGATTGGGAAGACGAGGGTATAAGCGACGAGGTAGCGGCCGCCGCGAATATTTGTTATGATCCTCATGCAAATGGAATTATTATTCCTCATTATAATATAAACGATCAATTAATAGGAATTAGAATAAGAACATTAGTTAAGGAGCAAGAGCAATATGGTAAATATCGACCTGCTATACTCAATGGTAAAATGTATAATCATCCTCTTGGGTTTAATTTATATAATATTAATAATAGTAAAAAACATATCGCAACTTTCAAAAAATGCTTTATATTTGAAAGTGAAAAGTCTTGTCTTAAATATGCTTCTTATTTTGGTCTTAATAATGATATTTCTGTGGCTATATGCGGAAACGCATTAAATAATTATCAAGTTGAATTACTTTTGTCGCTAGGAGTTAAAGAAATAGTTATTGCTCTTGATAAACAATATAAGCAAATTAGAGATGAAGAATGGAAAAGATGGACTACAAAATATTATCAGATTCATAATAAATATGGAAAAGAAGTTCAAATAAGTTATATGTTTGACTTTGATAAATATCTTGATTATAAAGATAGTCCTATTGATAAAGGTAAAGAAATTTTTCTTAAATTATATCAAAATAGAGTAATTGTGTCAAAATAAATTAATTTATTTTGACACTTTTTTTATTTTTTATAGAAAATATTAATAATATAAAAAAAGGAGAATAATATGGCAGTTTTAATTGGACATGCTAGGTCAGATGAATACGGTCGTGGTTCAGGAGGAGCCGCAGGAGACCAAAAACAATCTGCTATTCCTGATTATAAAGGGTAGGTAAGTATAAGTGCTTGGTATCTTCATAATTTAGGCTGGGTTCTTATCCGTGCAAAAGATGCCACAGCTCGTTAGAAGATAGCAAAAAATGCAGAATACGCATGCAATAATAATAATATAGGATATGATCAAATACAAAATAGAACATTATATGACATAGTAAAAAATTTAAACTATGATTGTTCAAAAGTAACAACTAAATGTGAAACCGACTGTGCTCAATTAGTTCGTGTCTGCGTATTATATGCAGGTATAAAATGCGGAGACTTTTGGACAGTAACTGAAAAAGACGTCCTTAATGCAACAGGACAGTTTGATATTTATACTTCTGATAAATATTGCAAATCAAGTGATTATCTTCTTAGAGGAGATATTTTAGTTACAAAAAGTAAAGGACATACTGTAGTTGTTCTTTCAAATGGAGCGAAAGTAAATAGTAATAATGATAATAATACTTTTAAAACAAAAGTAAAGAATTTTCAAAATTTCTTAAATAAAAATTATCTTCAAATTTTAACAACAGCAAAAGTAAATTAGCTTATTGTAGATGGTGAATATGGTCCTAAAACACGTGCGGCCGCCATTGCAGTCTGGAAATACATGGCAAATAAATACTATGGATCTAATTTAACTATCGGAAATAACAATTTCTTTGAATCTTGTAAAGCAGTAGCTGTTAAAATGACAAATGAAGAAGTTAGTAAACATTTTACTTTAGAAGAAATTTTAAATGGAGTCTTAGCTGGAAAAGGATATGATAATATAAAAGTTTATCAAGTAGCTAAAAAAATAAACGGAAATGGTAGTTTAAATGCAGATACCTGGTATAGTTTATTTAATTAAAGAGAAAATATAATTACAAAAATTACAAGTTTAAAAGGACAAATTGATTGTCTTAATTATTTTTCATTACTTTAATGGGACTCTATTAACGATATAAAAACCAGTAATGAAAATGAATTAAGTTAATTTAAAACTATTTTAAATATTTTAATATAAATGCTATAAATTATTAATTTATAGCATTTTTTTTTGACTTTTTTTATTTTTTATGATATACTAATAATAGAAAAATTTTAAAGGAATAAAAACATGAAATTTAAATTAATTAATCCAATTAATCAATAGTATTCAACAATATAGCAAATATTAACCAACAGAGGAATTGCAAAAGAACAAATAAAACACTATCTTCATACAACAGACAAAGATATTAATAATCCTGAATAGTTTGGAGAAAAAATACTTAAAAACGCGGCGGCCCTTATTATTCAAACGGTGCAGTCTAATAAAAAAATGGTAGTTATTGTAGACTGTGACTGTGATGGTTATACCGCAGCCGCAATTTTTATTAACTATTTACATGACTTTTTTCCGGTATACGTTGAAAATAATTTAATTTATTATGTTCATGATTCAAAACAACATGGTCTTTCTGATTGTATAGACTGGGTTATTAATACCGAAAATTTAGGATTGGTTGTATGTCCAGATTCTTCTAGTAATGATTATCATGAACATAAATGTTTAAAAGAACATAAAATTAACGTTTTAGTTCTTGATCACCATGATGCAGAAAAGATTAGTTAGGATGCAGTAGTTATTAATAATCAACTTTCAACTTATCCAAATAAAGACCTATCTGGCGCAGGTGTTACATGGCAATTTTGTAGATACCTTGATAAATTATTAAAAGTTAATAATGCAGAACAATATAGAGATCTAGTTGCCCTTGGTAATGATGCAGATATGATGAGTTTACGTTCCATAGAGACTAAGCACTTAATTAGTACCGGTTTAGCCTCTCCGCGTAATCCTTTTATAGCGACTATGGCATAGAAAAATTCTTTTTCTCTTAAAGGAAAACTTACTCCAATTGGAGTTGCTTTCTATATTGCTCCTTTTGTTAATGCTATGACTCGTTCTGGGACTATTGAAGAAAAGCTTCTTCTTTTTGAATCAATGCTTAAATATAAAGCATTTTAGGAACTTCCTTCTACTAAAAGAGGCCATACTCTTGGAGAAACATAGACCCTTGTTGAACAAGCGGTCCGCATCGCAACAAATGTAAAAAATCGCCAAACTAAAGTTCAAGATGAACTTATATAGAAAGTATAGACTAAAATTGAAAAATATAATCTCCTTTCTCATAAAGTTCTTCTTTTCCTTATGGATCCTGGTCAAATTGACCGTAATGTAGCTGGTCTTGTAGCAAATAAAATAATGGCAAAATATCAACGCCCAGTTTGTATTTTAACAAAAACTGAAACTAAAATACAAGGAGCTAAAAAAGATCTTCCTTGGGACTAGTATGAAGAAGAAACTATCATTTCTTATGCGGGTTCAGCACGAGGATGCGATAAAGTTGGATTATTAGATTTTAAACAAGTTTGTCTAGATACTGGAGTATGTAATTATGCTTAGGGTCACCCTAATGCTTTTGGACTTTCAATTAATGAACAATTTATACAAACTTTTATTCAAAAAACAGATTAGATTTTATCTGATATGAAAGATGAAGCTGTATATTATGTTGATTATATTTAC
>JAEIGA010000261.1_pt1 | contig 75268 bp, 164 predicted proteins | sample 9270691 | NCBI WGS metagenome assembly JAEIGA01 (sample SAMN17057246, study PRJNA624740) | gut metagenome | biome: biome; isolation source: fecal sample | host: Bos grunniens | place: China: Xizang | collected 2019 | reverse complement strand
TGCAAACTCAATGACAGCTTTATTTGCGCCAACAGAAGCATATGTAATTTCCCTTCGTAAATTATCAGAACCCCATCCATAGTTCTTCATAAAATCATCAGTTATTTTAAGAAGAACCTCGTTGGCTTGCGGTCTGGTTGCAGATGCTATGCATATTTTTGTTTTAGGGAACAATATGCATCTTATAACACAAAATAGAGCAGTAAGCCATGTTTTTCCCTGACCACGACTAGCAATATACATAAAAAAATTGCTACACATCATCATGTATAACAATATCTTTTGAAATAGTTTTAAATTAATATTTAAATAATCTTTTGCAAATCTTTGCGGATTTTCACGATAGAAAGCCGCCCAATAAGCAACGCCATTCATTATTCTTTCTGATTTTTCATTGGCTAATTGCTTTTCTGATTTTTTTTGTTGCATACTAATTTAACACCCCACAATTTATTCGTCGGGCAAATCAGAAGATTGGTCGCCAAATATTGTATCAAAGTTTATTTCTGAATCATAATCGTCTTCGTCTAAATTATACTCTGGTTTATTAACTGTAAACCTTTTCATCATAGAAGAATACAAATTTGAAAATGCGTTTTTTACATTTAACATTCTACAAGTATGCCCTCTAAAAAATGTATCAATGTAAAATCCTATTTTATCAACATCCTTTAATTCTTCGTCAATATCAGGAAGCGGTCTTTCATTTTCCCACTTATCAATCAAAGTACCAAAAGTTTGATTGTCTGCGGTGGTGTCGCCACTGTTTTGTTTCGGTTGCAATTTTGCCGTATCAAGATAGTTTTGAAATGTTGCATCCAGATTTTTTGTATCTTCTCCTCTGCGAGTCGCCTTTAAAATTTCAAGCTGTTTAAAACAAATTCTTTTAAAAACTTCTTCTTGTGCCTTAGTCTTGCATTCGTGCCTAGCGACCCAATCATCATATTGTTCCTTTAAAAACTTATAGTCTTCGTCACTAAATCCGATTCCAAAGAATTTCATTGTGGCCTCATCAACATCCCTACTATTAGAAATGTCAGCAGAAATATTTGTTGAAAAGTTCTCTTTTTCTTCATCAGATATAGTATTATCATACGACTTTCCTTTATATTGAGAAAGTTGTATCATTTTCATATAAGCTCCCATAGGGGTTATATTCATATCTCGTTTTCTTGCACTATCTATAGCAGCATTATAAGCATCTTCTTTATAATAAATATCAAATGCTGCGCACAATCTTCTGACGGCATTTTTTTCTGGCGTTAAACAGCCTTCGTTTGTATATTTGTCAAAGTAATATTGATAAAATTTTTCTATACACTGTTTACAATATGGAACCTTTCCTATATTGCCATAAAATTTACTATTAGATTTATAGTAATTTGTATCAACATATTCTTTTCCACAATAAAAACAAGCACATTTACTTTTGTTTGTTTTCGCCAAATATATCACCTCCAAAATATTTCTACATGATATATATTACTTATTTGAGGAAGTCTTTTTATTCATGCTCCACTCATTTAATAATTTATCTAATTTTTCATTTTTAACATAAACCCAAAATAGACTTTTGCTATTAGGATTTAAAGCTGCCAGTTTATATCTTAAACCGTTTTTATAAAGAAACTCTCTTAAATTAAGAGAGTAGCAGCAATACAATTCTACATTATTCATCTATATAACCTTACCTTTTAACTTAAAATAATCGGAAATAATCCTTTCACGCCAGACTTATCGCATATGCATACCATTTGAGATGCATGACCTTTTAAGCGTTTTTCAATACAGTAGTCATCTCCGCTTCCTGCTAAGCTACCACTTTGAATAAACTTGGTATCTTGGCTATAAGAACAAAAATGTCTATGTCCACAAAGAATATATTCTGGAAATGATTCAACCATATTTGCTAAATTCATATATCCTTGTTTATTTGTGGAATCAAAATCGCCATGTACCAATAAATAAGATTTATTATCAATGTCAATCATGGCAATACCATCATCAATACTACAATGTAAAAGAGAATGAAAATTTTCTTGACTCTTAAGCGTTCTACATACATCCCATGCAATAAAAGCATCAAGCCTCTCGCTATGCTGAGCCAAATCCTTGGCCTGTAATCTTGAATGATTTCCGCTTGCAGATGCCAAATATACATTCTCAAAATGCTTTGTTAGCTCATAGCAAAAAGAAGTAATATATTCAATACTAAGTTTTAACTGGTCAATAACATTTTCTTTATTACTAACTTCAATTGTTTTATGCAATGAATTGCTGATATTGTCTCCAAGCATACACACATACGCATTTTTTACTTTGTTCAACTTAGCAATTTTAAGTAATTCATTCATATATTTTTGCAATCTTGCTTTTGCAATGTCAGAATCAAATTCTCCAAAGTACGAAGAAAAACATTGACCTATATGTAAATCGGACAAACAAATAATCATAGAATCATTTCCATCGATAACAGGAGAAGGATGAGGTACAAAGTCTACTTTTGCAAAACCATCCAGTCGTTCTTCAATAATATCCATTACTTCGTCAAATCTGCTATCTATAAAATTTTGCTTATTCCAAGAACGTCTTTGGTCACGAAATTTAATAGTGTTTCGTGCAAGCTCTCTATTCATAACATCAAGCTTTTTTTGATACTCTTCTGATTCCATTTTCGAAAAGCAACCATCATAAAATTTTTTAGCAGCCTGATAACGTTTGCGAAATGAACTTTCATCTCTCATTTTATCTTCATCAATACCAAGTTCTCTGTTTACAATATCATTTATAGAAGCCCAACTTTCAATTTTACCAGAATCTACGAGCTGACCAATCTTCCACAAATATTGTTCTTCTGTTTCATTATCTAATCTTTTTAATTCATCCATGTTCTTATACCTTCACACCTTTACACAAAATAAAAAAAGAACAGGGAGCAAAATAGCATCCCTGTTCAGGTCTAATTCCGCACAGGAACTTCGACACAAATCTGGAGCCGAATGACGGACTTGAACCCCCGACCTACTGATTACAAATCAGTTGCTCTACCGACTGAGCTAATTCGGCGTGAATGGCGGCTGCTGCACCTTGTACTTCGGCATCGTCACCGCTAATTGAGTTTCGTACAGGTACGAATCTCTTTAAGGCTAACCCTTTGTCGCAACATTTAAAAAGTTATTCGGATAATAAATTTTATTATCACTTAACGACTCACTTACTTGGCGATTCCGACGGGACTCGAACCCGTGACCTCCAGCGTGACAGGCTGGCGTTCTAACCATCTGAACTACGAAACCATATTGGCTCTCCCAACTGGGCTTGAACCAGTGACATCATGATTAACAGTCATGCGCTCTACCGACTGAGCTATAGGAGAATATAAAAATATATAATGGTGGAATCGAGGGGAGTTGAACCCCTGACATTCTGCTTGCAAGGCAGATGCTCTCCCAACTGAGCTACGACCCCATATGGTGCGAATGATGGGACTTGAACCCATACGCCTAATTAAGCACAAGAACCTCAATCTTGCCAGTCTACCAATTCCAGCACACTCGCATACAACAAATTATTTTCATCCATATATTTTGTAGGTTGCTCACTCGAATGAATGAGCAACCATTTTAAGAAAGGCAAAAAATGAATGAAAAGAAGTACCACTGCCGTCTTTATTAAAACGACAGTGGATTTATATATAAACAGTATTATAACTGAATATATCAATTTACTTATTATTTAATTTTTCACAATAATAACGAGTAATATTAAACTTTGGTTTAATTCTGCTTCCTATAAAGCTTGTTTCCCCAGTTAAATTATTTTGCTTAATCTTCTCTGGTACATATTTTCCATCAAGACTAATTCCTTCAAATAACTTAATACAAACATCCTGCTTTTTATCAACAGAAGACAATGTGTCAAAAATAACATTTTCAAACACATTATAAACTTCTTTTATCACAGTTTTTGTGTGGGAATTTTTAATAGATTTAATTAGCTTCTTTTTAGATATGTCGCCATTCTCATCCGTTGATTTTTCGATTAACTTTACTAAATCTTCAGACGAAATAAAATCATCTTTGCATTTATCTAAAATAGTATTAATTAAATTTTCTTTTGTTACAACCAACTTGTTATTCAATGTGTACACCTCCATATATTGTTCTTAACATTCGTTATAGATAAGGAGGGTAAAACAAAACATCTTAAAGGTTAGCTGTAGTTTCTAATTAGTACTTTCTGCCAGTAACCTTTAAGAGTGATTGCTTTAAACGGGGCGTTTCCCCCTTTGCTGCTATTTCACACTCCTTATTTTTAGGCTTTTTTCAATTTTCATTTTTCGCATATAACCTTAATTATTGGTTATATAAATTTTAGTTTTGCGAGGGGGGACATTCCTTTTTTCTGGCTCTTTGTCTCTGTTTTTTTAACCGTTCTAATATACGTTTATGTTCTTTTACACACTCATTGCATCGACATGTTTCATTATCCTTAGTATTTACTTCGAACCATTCTCCGCAATCAATGCACTGAATTACTTTGGTAGTCTGCTTAATATTTCTCTTTAAGTTTTCAACTATATATTTACCATAGCAAAACCAAAGAACGCTCTTGTGACTGCTTGGTTTCGTATGATATAACAGCTTAACCAAAATATCAGCTATCTCAGAATCTGTATACCCAAACTTAGAAAGCTCATCTCTAATTTCAATTGCTATTCTTTTGAAAAATAAATCTTGTTTCAATTGAGTATTATTTAATAATTCACCTCTTAGCATATCTGCACATTCCATATTTACCTTGAAGTGATATTTATTATTTAATTCAAAATACTTAACAATCATAGGGTCGCTCAATTCTTCATTGATTTTTCCCGACTTATCAAAAACAGCACGACACTTAACATCTGGATTACTCACCATCATCTTATAATCGATTGCTTTCAATCCAATACTTCTTGAATTAATTCTCGGATTTACAATTTTATAATCCAATTTATTCACAAAGCTCTCATTAACATCTTCAACCTGAGAATCCAACTTATCTTTTGCATATACAAAAAAGTGGGGAACATTACCCTTTGTAAAAGATGTAATCTTTTCGTGAAGATGCTTTGGTCTTTCTGGCTTATAAAGAGTCTTTGCATAGTCAATCACAAAATTGTTTTCCATGCACAGTAACTTAATTAAATCAATTGCCTCTTGCTTTTCTTCTTCTGTTCCGCTTATAAACACTTCGCTATTCCAAATCTTAGAAATATTATTACTATAAATTCCGATATTTCCACCAACAAAAGCAGCGTTCAATCCATCATAAATAGTCTGATTATTTAATTGAATTGGTGAAGCCTTTTTCATATTGTAATAAAGCGGAACAATACCATTCATATTTCTCTCTGCAATCGGAACAATAGTTTTGTCTGCAATCACCAAACTCTTATCTCCGTCAACGTCAAACTGAAGAATCTTACTAATCAAGTCGTGACAACTCGTATAAATTGCATCTGTTCCAAACCACTTTCGAATTTTTTCTTGACGCTCTTTATTTTTATTGCAAGCAGTATTAATTCTAACAGCATGTTCTCTGTATAAGTGGGGGCTTCTTAGACAATCAAGCTTTTCATCTTTTCTAAATAACCAACAAAATACCTCTCCGTCATCTAATAATCCTTTCGGATTTTCAATCCCCATAAACCAATACTCGCAAGCTGCATATAAGTCTGGCAAAATAAACGTATACTTTCCGTTTACAGATAAACTTCCAGACTTAAAACGTTTAACCATACTATTCTTTATTTCTCTTAAAGTAACCTTTATGTATTCGTCATTCATTAAATCTGGGTATAAGTTAATAGCTTGTTGCAGATAAGTCATATTGTCGTTATAAGGGGTTATGCCAAAAGCACTCTTCATAGAAGATATAGAAGAACACAAGTTATTCAATTTGGAATTCGACTTTTCTATAATAGCACTTATTTCATCATCAGTAATATCTGTTAATGTTTGAAGCATCTGATAATTTATTGTTGCATCTTTTATCTTGTCTTCTTCCATATTTGTATATCCAGCAGAACAATTATATCGTTTGTAGTATTCTTTGTATTGTTCCCATGAATCATAATATTTCCACATTTTAAATTGTGATTTTGTAAAGACAATTTGGATGTCTTCTTCAATCACATTATGTTCTCTTCCGTAAATATCTTTGATAATTGGAGAGCAGCCATTTTCCTCTATAAACTTAATGTAATCAAAAGAACCAAGCAATCCTTTTATCCAAGGTAAACGAACCATGCGGTTTTTGCCCATACAAGGCAACATCATGCCAGCGCCATCAGTGTGGGGAATAGGAACATAATCGGATATTCTTTTAATAGAATAATCAACATCATCTACCAAATCGTAAGTACCGTATACATCTGTTTCAAAATCATCAATAACGATAGACTTATCAATATCAAATTCATTCCATACATCAGTAGCAGAATTGGTCAAAGCCATATAAGCCAAGTGCTTGTTGGGGTTATTGCCGCCTTTCTGATTAATTGAATCAATTGTAAGTCCACACATAATTGTTTTTTCGTATTTCTTCCAAACAGATTCCTTGATGAACACGGTTTTCTTTGTTCTAATCTGGCCAGCAGAAGAGGTGAAGTAAATATACTTTTCCCCCTTATATGTAAAGCCGTAATAAATCAAGTCTTTGATTACATCAAAGTAATACACCTGAACCACCATAAAGTCTTCGCATAGCTCATCCTGCTTTGCTCCAATCATTCTAGTAAAAGAAGAGTCAAATACGGAAATGACATTCTTTTCTGAAACTTGATTTTCTCTTAGTTCTCTAATGTGGTGAGCGCCGTTTGATTGAATATTAGAATTAATTTTATTCTCTAATAACTGCAACAAATCATCTTTTGTTTTTTTGATGTGCTTGTTCTTTACAGAAATTAGATGCTTTAACATTCTGTAATTGTCATACAGCCTAAACAGCTCTAACTGATTATCTCCAAACTTTGTAAAGCCAAGACCAGATTCATCTTCGTAGGCTCTGTCGAGGTCTGCTATAGCAACTCCATATTTATTTATCTTTTCTTCAATTTCCTTTAATCCAATAATGGTTCTTTTTGTCTTTCCGTCAGAACTTCTGATAATTCCGCCATTAATAAGCTTATTTCTTTCGGCTCTCAGAGCGTGATTCTTCCAATGTAGACGAGCTTCTTTATTACTATAGAAATTTCCAGTATCTACACTCAGAATTTGCACCTGAACATCCAAACTCATATTAACACCTTCTTAAAACTTACTTTTCATTCATTCTATGTAATCGTTATAACATTAATAGTTATAAATTTAAATCATTCATAATAACCTTCTTCTTCAAGTAATTCAAATATACATTCACAATAGTCAGCGAAGTTATCTCCGTCTTCTATATCTTCAACATATGATTCCCATACTCTATCATCAGATGGAGGATAGAAACTTTCTTCTGTCAGATAATCACAAGTTTCTTCTTGTAATAAATCACTGAAATCATATTTATTTTTCTTCATTTATTTCAACTCCTTTCTTTTCTTCTTGTCAATTTTGTAGCCTTGATAATACTTCTTCATATATTCGGCTTTTAGTTCAATTTCTGTTCTGCTGTAATTATCTCCAGTATCAAGCAGATATTTGTCTTCACGCTTATAAGCATTGGCAAATATAGTAGGTAGAGTTCTGAACTCATCATTTTCATTTTTCACCCTATAAGCTCTATCAGTTACAATCAATTTTAATTCTAATTCAAGAATGTCAATTATCTTTGACAGAGTTTTAGAAGAGATATTTAACTCATTAGCCATATCATTGACATTGCTCCAATAAGCATCTGATAATCTCTCTTTTCTCTTTCTGATACCATCAGAAGTTCTTTCTTCTGGAGCGAGTTCATTTGGTCTGCGTCTTATTTTGTTTCTTAGATAGGCAAAGACAAGAAGTATAGTTGTATTATTAAGAGAACTATCTTTTAAATTCTCCTTTTTATAATTCATTATCTTTTCTATCTCATCTAAGTATATTACAGCATATCCATTAGAACAAGATTCATAATATTTTGCAGTATCAAATTTACATTTCATATAAGAACTTCTACTTTGTTCTGTAAGATATGTTAAATACCCCTCGTCCCTAAAAGAATTTAAAGTTGATAATATTTTACTATTAGAACCATTTGTTGTTCTATCTGGCTTTCCACCACACCATTCAACCATATCAGGAATGGTAAAATTAATTACATTATTTAATCCGCAGTGTACCCTTAAATACGAAAACGCCGCTACTCTTCTTATGTCCATTTTGGTGTCTGCAATAACAGACAGAGGGACATATATGTATTTTGATTCTAATTCTCCTAATAAAGTTTTGCTATATTCATATTTACCATCTATAGGCTTATAAACATTAAGCTCATGACTGTTATTTACACCAATTTTAATCACCTCCCAAAATAATAACAAAGCAATTGTCAATTTATTGATATAAACAATTTGCTATTTTGTTGACCACCCTACATTTTGTAGGGTGCTAATTGCATTTTAAGCGTTGACCACCCTACAAAATGTAGGGTTTTTTTCCGTTCTATACATATAAGAATATAAGTATATAGTATACTAGTAAGCTGCGCTTACTTGCTGAGCTGCTGTTTAGACTAGCGAACTATTTTTATTACTTGATTGATATTCTTTATATTGAATTCATAAGACGGATAAATGTATTAAGTTATATCATCGTATAAAGAAATCGTATCTTCATATATAACTTTAGTTGTTATCGACAGCACTTATCTGATTGATGATATTATACAACATATTTCATAAAAAGTCAATACCTTTTTTTAGAAAAATTTTTATCTTATAAAATATCGTTGTAAATGACCATATATTAAGGTAATTATTTTATGTATTGCTTTAATTATAATAAAATTTTACGGTAAACGATTTAAAAAATATATTATTTTAAATGTTATATAGCTTTATTTTGTGGCATTTTATTATTAATAATCGATAGGTATATATTTTATAATATTTTAGATTTATGAGCTTTTTATCGTTCTAAACAACGTTATAAGAAAATATTACATTAAATTAGCATTGCTTTGTTTTATGGTCGTTTAAACATAATATAAAAGAGCTATATTTGTTGCTGCTCCGTAAAATCACCGTGAAATTGTTGGCCTGTTATTATGAAGTTTTAAGTATTTTAGAGACTACTGATGTAGAGATAAGAAGAGTAGTTTGGAGGAGATGATTAGTTGGTGAGTAATGAATGATGGGTGAGTGATAGGTGATGAGGAGCGGTAGGAGATTGGATATTATAAGATATTGTAATTAGGAGCTATAATTTATATAATGATTTGGTGTATTTTTTATTGTATTTGGTTATGTTTTTTGTTGTGTTTTGATAGATATTTTGATATTTTTGTTTAGTTTTTGTTTAGTTTTTATTTAGTTTTTATTTGATTATATTGCTTTGTTTTATGGTTATTTGGATATTGATTTTTGTGTTGATGTGTTGCTAGTGTGTTTACGGGTTGTGAAACAAGTGTTGAGGAATAGATATATCACCCCCCTGGCCCCTCGGCGGTGGCGGTCTGTTTTTTTATGTAAACCACCCCCCCGTGCCTTGAATACGATATAACAAAAAAATATCATATTCAGTCGGCCCGTTCACTGTCAAGTATTTTTGCTTTACACTGCACATAGTTTTCAAAACCACATGAACGGTTTTTGAAAAACCGATGATAAGATATTGAAAAACCGATGATAGCGTATCGAAAACCTTTTGAGCGGTTATTGAAAAACCGATGATAAGTTATTAAAAACCATACACGTATGCCCGTGCATATACACGTGCGTGCGTGCGCACGTGCGTATATGCGCATATATCAAAAATCCCACAAAAATCCATATTGTGCAAAATATACAAAAACAACCATAATTTTTTGTGCAATTTTCCATCTTGCAATTCTGAAAATACCGTGCTATCATGTAGTCACAAGCAAGGGACGCAAGCCAAACGGCCTACCTCCTACCGCTTGTATCTGTACCTTGAGAAATTCATAGCTTGCTAGTATCGTCAAGTTGCACAAAAACAAGTTCACAAATTTGTTGAAATTGCACTATTGACATACCTTGCAAGTTGTGATAATCTTTAGGTGTAAGCTAAACAACCCGATTGCAAGCGGTACTTGCAAGGTGAGGCAACCACCGCAAAGACAGCTATAATCGTATAGGGATATGCGGTTATATGTACCTTGAAAACTGAATAAGTGCTACTTGAGTTTATGCCAAAGTAGTATAGCAAGATACAAAACTACCAAATGTAGGTATTTACTATGCATTAACGACTTTAGGCTGTGGCTGATATAGCCTATATGGTGAATATAGGCCGTCCGCATAGGTAAGTTTGGCAAGTTGTAAATTGCTAGAATTCTAAAGCATGAACAAAAGTAGAAAGTGAAAATTCTTTCCTTTTCCTTTATCTTTTTATCTAACTGATAAAGTTATAGTGGATAGAAATATCCCCTTGCTTTATCACGCTGAAAAAGGGTAAAATCCTTTTTCAGTGGCTAGAGTTTGTAAGCATACCTTGCAAGTTGTAGCCACTGAAAAAGTGGCTTGTTTATTTTCGTCTGTATCATGCAAGCAAACCGAAACAGACCGCACGGGATAGCGATAAAATCCATTGGAAAGTGGCCGATTTAGCGGTTTTTAGTCGAAAACTAGAGTTGAAAAACCGTGGTTTGTTACCTTTTGTTTATTGCGGTAAAATCAAAAGGCGTTGCCAATATCCGAAAGTGGCATAATATCCCGTCACAACTAACAGAAGAACGGGTCAAGCGTTTGGCGGTATCGTATAATAAACCGTTACACTATAAAGGGAAACGGCCTTGACGTGGCTATAGTGCTTTTCACTAACTGTTTCCAATGATAAAAAGAAAAGGTGGTATATATTATGTATACTAAAAAGGTAAACAACGGTTATTTCACTAAAACCATGCATTATGATAAAAATCTTGCATATTGTCCGAACGGTAGTGCCGGGGTAGTGTTTAATGATAGCGGTATCCACCTTATCAGTTATACTACTTTGGTCTGTTCTATCGACAATAACGGTTTTCTTTCCTGTACTGGTACTTATTCCGCCACTACTAGAAAGCATATTGGGGCATTTTTGAAAGAATATGCACCTAACATGAATTATTATAATGCGAAAGATTGCTACATGAATAATTATGCAATCAATATCCATACTGGTGAAATTCTCAAATTTGCATAACTGATAAAGTTATACAGACACGTCTGAGCGTGTATAAATAGGCTTTTAGGCTCAGAGCGTTCCCCCAATTGGGGGAGGTAGTTAAAAAGAAAAGGAAGGTGTACAAAATGAACAAAAACTATACCAAAAAACTGGTGAATATGTTCAAACTGTCTAGCAAGGTGACTGTTTATGTTCCTAGTACTATCGATATTAATGTATCTATTGATACCTCTGAATGGGTAGATACTACCGCAACTCTGCTTTCTAACTGTTTCGGTGGGGCTACTTCTGCCGAAACTCTGGGATACTGGACAAGCCCTACTGCTGGCCTAGTGAAAGAACGCACAACAATGGTATTTGCATACTGTTCCGATACCGACTTACAGAACCATATTGAGGCCGTTATTGATTTCTGCGAACACATGAAACAGGAACTGAAACAGGATGCAATTGCATTGGAAATTAATGGGGATATGTATTTTGTGTAAAATCTGCTGACGAGTCTTTGAAAATTAAGACGAAACACGGCCTAGGCCGTGTCCAGATTAAAAAGAAAAGGAATGATATTATGGAAAAAATGCATTATACCATGACTATCAAAAGTGATAGACTTGCAATCGCTCAAGCAAAGGGTTGCGAAAGTTCCATTTGTATGCCTGTCAAATATGCATATCAGCACATGGAAGACGTTTCCAGAATTGCAAAAGCTGAAAACGTTGCAATTATCTGGACTGTCATTTTTGAATAATGGAGGAATAACATGTTACTGGAAGCTATTCTGAAAGCTACTCTGGAAGCTATGAAATTTACTGCTATTGTAGCAATGGGAATTTCTATCATGCTTATCGGGGTGATGCTTGCATAAAAATTCATTTACATGGAAAATCTGCTGATGAGTCGCTGAAAATTGCGACGAAACTACCCAATTTTGGGTAGTCCAGATTGAAAAGAAAAGGAAGGTGTATACCATGATGGAATATAAAAGCATGGATTATCTAAAGGAAATTAAGGATAGCAACATTATGACAAAAGATGACGTTATTGATATGTTGCAGAATATATCCTATATTCTGGCTGATAATGGCTATAATGAAGCACGATATTTTATCGATAATATCATCGATGGTATTGACGATGGAGAAATTGAAATCTGAAATCGGCTGATGAGTCTTTGAAAATTAAGACGAAACACGGAAAATTGGAGGGTTTTCCGTGTCCCGATAAAAAAGAAAAGGAATGATATATATGACAAATGCCATGATTATCGAACTTTACAAGGCGGAAAATGGTATCACCTGCCCCTTGCATACTTATACAAAATGGAAAAGTCTGGGATACCAAGTCAAGAAGGGAGAAAAGTCTGAGCATAAAATCACTATCTGGAAGGGATGCACCAAAAAGGTCTATGATGAAGAATCTAGCGTGGAAATTGTATCCAATAAGGTTATAATGAAAACTGCGTACTTTTTCACCATGAACCAAGTGGAAAAAATCCAGAAAGCCTAAAGATTGCACCGCTATACCTAGTCTATAGGTATAGGGTTGGAGTTTTTAGATTCCAAAAATAAAAGGATAAAAGGAAGATGACTATGGAAAATTATAACGGTTTCTATAAAGTCGCAGAGGATAATGGCGGTGTCTGTGTCGGAACTTTTTTCAATCCCGATACCATGGAATCCTTTAGTAAAATTACTTGGGATATTGACAGGCCGTATATCAATGACGATGAAGAAGTGGAAATTTTGAGGTATCTTCCTATCAATGAAGCTATCCGAAAAGTGTGGAAGCACCATAACGGAGAAATCTTGATTGGTGATACCGTGGAAGTCGTAAAGGGCAGAAAAATCCCTATTGGCTATACTGGTATCGTGGAAAATATCAAGCCGTTTTATGACAGATATGGCAGATGGCAAGCAAATTATATCCACTTTGCAGACGGAAAACGGACAAATTATGACAACTGTAAACTTGTCATGGAAGTATAACGCTGATGGGCATAGGACGGAAAATCCCGTCCTGTGTTAAAGCTACACCAGAATATCCAAAGTATCTGGGTACTTAATAAAAGGATAAAAGGATGGAAAATTTATGGAAAAAGAAATTCTGGAACTGATTGATGAAATCTGTTCTATGGAAAGTCTGAATTGCCGTTCTCTGAATAAATCTGGTCTGGCTAGAAAGCTGATGGATATTGTGGAAGTTCCTATGGAAGCAACTATCCATGAAATTCCTCTGGACTGGGATAGACAAGTGGAAATTATGTTCACTATTCCCGAAGATACTCTGCACAAAGTCAACTATTACTTCGGACTTTATGCAGGTTTTCACAACGGAAAAATTACTATCGAACTTATGAAATGCGGAGAATGGAATAAAAAGTCGGATTATTTTGACTTCTACTTCAGAGATAAGCTTATTCCTATTGACTATTTCAAAACCATTAAAGCATAACCCCGATGGGCAGACGGAAATCTGGAGGAATTTTCGTCTGTTAAAGGTACACCGTCATATCCAAAGTAGACGGATGCTTTTATAAAAAGAAAAGGAAGATGTTTATGTATAGACAGTATGAAAATCCCTATGAGTTGGAAAATCGTCCGGAAGAACTCAAAGAGGAATTACATAAGGCTTATGCAAGCGGTGTTGATGCGGAAGATTTGATAGATTTGCAAATTGAAATTGCAGAACTGGAAGAAAGAATTAACTTTGCATGGCAGGATGATGAATACGATGGATACGATGACAACTATGGATACGAAGCGGAAGATTGACTGGTCTGAGCCAGTATAAATAGCCCATTTAGCTCAGAGCGGGCTTGCCTAGCGGAAAATCTAGGCGAGTATTGGGAAACCAAATAAAAGGATAAAAAGGAAGGTGCTTATCATGCGTGAAGTCATGAAGGTTATCAATGGAAATGAATATATCTTTATCAATTCTTATCGGAAAAATTACTCTGGATTTGTACATGAATCTGAACTCCTCAAGAACAATTGGGTTATCGGAAAAAATAAAGTCCAGTATTATAATCGTACTTGGGAATCTTATACCTATCAGACCGTTATGAAGGGTCTGGTTCGTGGTCTGATGGAAGATTGCATGGAGGATTTCATTTCCACTTGGAAAAATAACCATGGAATCAAAAGACTGACCAAGCAAAAGAAGGAAGTCATGATGGAAGATTTCCAGAACAACAAACCCAAAGAGTATGCTGAACTGGAAGAGTTGTACAATATGCTGTAATATTATACGGAAAATTTGTGCAACATTCCAAATAGACTTTCCTTGCAAGGTATGATAATCTATAGGAGCGAAGGTTATACGGAATAAAAATCCCATCTGACGATGACAAGATGGTTACTTGTCGAAACACACTAGATTGGAGGTGGTAATGGCTAGTGTGTCATGGGAAACCATATAAAAAGAAAAGGACGGAGAATATTATGAGAACTAGAAAGGTTCAGTTACAGAATAATGTGGAACAGGTCATTGATGAATATCTGAACGGAATGTATGACTGCCCCGAAGATTATCCCGAAATGACCGTGGAAGAATGCCGTGAATATGTAACAGGACAGATTTATGATATGAAGTCCGATGGACATGGATGCACATTCTATAGAGATGGAATTTGTGATGAACTTCGTTTCTTAGGCAATGACTATATTTATAATGTCATTGACGAGTATGCAATTGCAAACGGAATTATTAAGGAATAATCCCCATCTGATGATGACTGTCTGGCTAACAGTCGAAACTAGCGGACTTGGAGGAATCCGCTAGTCATGGGAAGCCCCATACCATAAAAAGAAAAGGAAGATTTACCATGACAAGAAGTGAAAGACTGGCGAAAGAAGGAAAAGTCGGTGTTTATATCGGAAGTTTTGAAACTGCAACTGTGATTGAGCATTGCAATGTTAAGAGGAATATCCGATATATCGGAACTGACTTTGAATGTCTGTACAACGGAAAAGAAGTGAGTGCAGATGTTTACGAAGATGAAGACGGAAAGTTATACGCAGTAATTAACGCAGAGTGACACGGAGAATTTTCTCCGTGGTAATGCGGACAGGCAGAGGGTCACAATCCCCATAGCCAAACGCTAAATAAAAAGAAAAGGATGGAAAATCTTATGAAAAAGATTACTTGGAGCGAACTCTGTAAGGCCATGTGGAAGTTTAATGAGGAGCATGGCTACACCTACAAGGGCAATGAGAAGAAGCTGAGAGGTGTTGTAGTGTTCTCTGAAAAGAGTTGGAACAAGCCCTACACGGAAATTCAGCGGAGTTATGAGTTCACTAGCGATAATAAGGCTTTTCTGGCAAACCAGTCTAGCAATTCCATCTTTGCAAGTTGTCTGGATGGAACTGATGACGGTGTACGGATTGACTGGTATATGCATGACCCGGAGAACCCTTGGATTCCCGAATACTGCTATCTGGTGGAAGAAGACGAAAATAACTGACAAGCGATGACAGACGGAAAATAATCCGTCTGTAAACTGACACACCACACATTCAAAGTAGTGGGCAGTTATAAAAAGAAAAGGAGAATGATTGTGAATAATATTATTGGCGATTTTGTCAAGAAGCAGGAGATTCTAAAAGATACTCCTATTGTTCGTGGTTTGTATATCAGAATGTGCTGTACTGAACTCTTCATTCTGGAAGAAAGAGAATGGAAAAATCAGCGGAGAACTTTCGTATTTGAATTTGATTGCGGACACTTTGTATCTTGCAAAACAGAGGTAAATACGATGGAGAAATATCTGGTTGATATTCCCAATGTATGCTATGCGGAATATGTATCTTATATCTGATAGGTGATGACGGGTGGAAATTCCCACCCGTAAACCAACACCCTACAAATTCAAAGTAGTAGGCAGATGGTTATAAAAAGAAAAAGGAAGGATGATACATCATGAGTACACCTAATTTCTATAACCAAAATAATTTCAAGCTGTATGTCAAGTCTTTTGAACCTATCAGTCTGGAAGAATATGAAGCAGAATATTTTGATGGTGATGAAGAAGATTTGGAAGAATACTATGAAAATGATATGCGATACTGGGAAAAAGATTTCTATGATGATATTTACGAAGGATTTGATGGTTTCAAAAACTTGATGGAAGATTTCAACGATACTCTTACATTCCATGAACTGAAATTCTATTCTGGTTACTATACTGGTGTTCAGATTTATGTGGAAGAAAAAGAAAATCCGCATGAACTAGACAATGAAGATTGCAACTATTACTATGATATGTGTAGAAGCAAGGCAATCAGAAAGTATGATGCGGAAATTCGCAAGATTAACAAGTGGATGGATAAAGTTGCTGTCCAGTACGGATGGCAAGAACTTATCTGCCTTGGAGTATTCTCTAATGGTGAAGCAATTTATAAGTATGCAGATAAGATAAGAAGCGCAGTCAAGGCCGTCCGTGCAGAAGTTTAACCCATCTGACGAGAACTGAGTGGCACTCAGTCGAAACACTCAGCGGAAATTCTGCTGAGTGTAGTGGGAAGCCACATAAAAAGAGAAAAGGGGAAGATAATTATGTTACATTATCTTGAATCTAATAAATTCTATGTAATGAATGAAGATGAAAAACTTGTGTACAAAGTTGGAGAATATGAAACATTTTCTGGAAGCATATATCTGCAAATCAATCTGGAACTTGTTGCAGGATGGGATTATGTAAACCCAGACGAAAACGATGTGCAAGGTTGGTGTCCTGCGGATAGATTCGTGGAAGATGTTCAGTATGAATGGGTTTCTCAATACTTCTTAAAAGAAGGCATGGAGGAAGCATTAAGCGCAAGTGGTTTTGATGTTTTGGAAAATATTAATCCTAGCTTGCAAGCTATTATTGATAAGCATAACAAAATGTAGAATCTGAACGGAGGATAAAACATATGTATTTTGAAATTGTTGTATCGTTAAACGGAAAGCATTTATTTGCAACTGCTGAAAAGAGTGTAGTCAACACTTACCAGTTGCATAAGATTTATGACATATTCAAAGAGAAATTTCCTAGAGAAGAAGGTTATAAAATTACTGTAACCACTTGGGAAAAAGTTGGTCGGCCTATGAATATGGAAGAAGCATAAAGCTGATGGCAGGTGGAACATTCCACCTGTAAAGCTACTCCACTATATCCAAAGTGAGTGGGTGCTAACTAAAAAGAAAAGGGATGGAATATTATGAAGCTATATGATTATATGAAGCTGTCTGAAACCGACTGGGATACTTATGACACGGTATATGATGCTTGTGTAACGGTCTGTTATATCGATGAAGAATACGAAGCAGAGGATAATTACTATAAGTTCTGTGCCAATATCATTAAAAAGGTAGAAGTAGAAAAGCAGAACGCAGACATTCTCATTGTTGATTGGACTGGTCTGATTCGGAGCAATATGGAAAAATTCAAGGCTTTTGCAAAAAAGCATTGGAGAAACGCATATGAAGATGACGAAGATGAATTTATTTATCAATGGATAAACGAAATTCATTACTACCTTGCAGGATATGTATCGGAAGATTTCTATGATACTCTGGTTAAGTTTGTTGAAACTCTGGAAATATAAAGACAGGAGAAATTCATGATTAAAGTCGAAAATGGTAAACGCAGATACTTTGATAAGCATGGTGTCGAAATAACAGATGGATGCACAATCAAGTATAACCATGCTGATAAGTCTTTGATTCGCTATGAAAAGGTTTATCTCACGGAAGATGGAGAACTTGGAACGGATGCTACAAATCCTAAATGGATTGAATCTGGCAAAGCTGTTCCTTGTGAATACGGAGTTTATCCTCTGAACGGGGATGAAACGGAAATGGTAGAAGTTGTCGAAGCATAAAAGCTGATGGACAGACGGAGCGTTCTCCGTCTGGTAAAGCTACGCTGTTATATCCAAAGTGAACAGTATGCTAAATAAAAAAGAAAAGGACGGAAAAGTATTATGTTAGTAGGAGATTTTTGCAATTTGTACATCGAAAGTTCTGAATCTGTAGCTATTTATAGCCATGATGAAGAAAGAAATGTATTTCATGGAACTTATAATGAAGCATACTTTTCTGAATATGCAGATGAAGAAATTTGCAGTTTTGGAATCGAAGATGGAATTATTTGCATTAATATCTGAGCATAAAAGCTGATAGGTCAACGGAAAGCTTATAACAAGCTTTCCGTTGGTTAAAGCTACACACCACATATCTAAAGTAGTGGGTATGCTTACAAGGTAAAGGAGGAAGATTGCAATGGCAGGAGCAAACAGAGGAAAGAACCAGCTAGAATGCAATAAGAGGGCAAGAAAAGAATATGAACGGAAGAATTATAAAAGACAAACCGTTCTATTTAAGATAACAGAGTTAGAAGATATCGAAGCATATTGTAAGGAATACAACATTGCAAAGAATACGCTACTAAGAAAAGCTTGTATGCAATATATCGGAAAGCCTTTTGTGTAATTTAGTTGGAAAATTTCTAACAATTCAATAAAAATACTTGACAAATATACTTTTATGGTTTATAATGTCCTTGAAAATTAAAGGAAGATAAAACACAATGCAAGAGGAAGTGTTCAACATGAGAACAGCAGACGGAAAAGAAATCATGGTAAAATATTATTTCAATGAAGTTTGTTATATGTACGATTGGTTAGAACAACATCCAGAATATAAAATGGTAGATTACAAATTTACCTTTGCTTATGGTTACATCTTATATTACACGGAAAAATAAAATACCACTGACGAGTAGACCTGCAATGGCACGAAAACCCCATGTAATTGGGGTTCTGGTAGACAACCTAAGATATAAATTTATAAGAAAAGGAAGCGAATAAAATGTTTGTACATGGAAAATACTTCTACGGAAATGAAATCAGCGAGTATGGCCAACAGCATGGATATGTTGACTATGCAACACTTGCAAAAGCTTTTGATGCGGTGTTGAACAATGGAGTCATGGAAAAGACTATGGACATTGGCTATTGGGAGCAGGAAAGTGGTTTTGTAGACAATTCCAAAGAAATTGAAAGTTTGCAGGAAATGATTGCAGAACTTGCAGAGCAGGAAGATACCGAAGAAGAGATTGCGGAACTGGAAGAACGCATTGAAGAACTGGAAGATGAACAGGATTATTATCCCGACATTTATCAGTATTACATTGTGTCTGATAATGGTGCAGAAATCTTGGAGGAAATCAATGAGATTGTTTTCTACAATGAAGCACTTGATATGTACATCTGGGGTGTAACTCACTACGGAACTTCTTGGAGTTATGTTTTAACTGATATTAAGTGTAATGTACCTTACGATGATGAAGAGTAAGACATAAACTTAGATATGGAGTGATTCAAAATGAGAAAGTATTTCAATGTAGAACTTAATAAGGAGGATTCAGAAAAGTTAAAAGTTTTCCTAAAGGAAAATGGAATTTACTATGAACCGTCTTCTTGCTATAATCTGATTCATTTTGAAATTAAAGTAAATGAAGAAGAATGCAAAATGGTAGATAATTTCTTGGAATCTCTTGATAACGAACTCGGATAAAACAAAAGACAGACACTTTGAAAGTTGAAGGATAGAGCGGATAAACTACTATCCGCTCTTGACTTGAGTTTTCAAATATAAAAGGAGTGAACTCAAATGGAAAAAGTAAAAGTTATTTTTAGAAAGTCAAAGAATCCATATACAAAGGAATATGAAGTAGTAGCTTTCTTTCCAGAATTGGAAGCGAACTACGGAAGAATCTTATCTTATATGCACATTGGACAACACGGAGAAGCAGACTTAGGATTCTACCATGAAACTAAGAAAGCGACTGAGGAAGAATATAAGTCGTTACTGGAAGAATTAAAGACAATCTATGATGATTGTGAATTGGTAGTAAAATGCAAGATTAACTATAAGGACTTGCAAAAAGCATGGAAGCATTAAAACTCATATTTTAAGGAGTGAGCAATCATGGAATTAAGATGGAGAGATAAAATCACTAAAGAAGTTGGAATTGCATTTGTAACAGACGATGATGCAAAAGTTTTAGAAGCCATGGGATATTATCATTGTGACGAAGAAGATTTTACCGATGATGAATTAGACGGAACTTATGTAGAAGTTTGGAAGCCTTGCAACAAATAAAAATCACATTTTAAGAGGTAAAAATATATGAAATATATTGTTAAAAGAGCAAGTCAATGGAGTCAAGAAATTCAGCCTTGCGAAGAAGCAAGGCGAGAAATCATTCCATATAAGGATGGCAAGGAAAAAGTTTGGATGGTGAAAATCGGAACTATAAAAGAACTTATGAATTTTAAGGATAAATATGGAGATATCATTATTGGTGACTCTATCATTTATAAAGGATATTCCGAAATTCTAATTTATGATGATTATATCGAATAACCACATAAAACTACTATTATACTCGGAGGATTTATCATGAACAAAACTGATATTGAAATCGTATCCTATGGACTTTCTAATTTTACCTACCACGGCAATCTGGAAGCCACAGAACAGCTTATCAATCTATTTGATAAGATTGTAGACAGGTTCAATAATAAAGTCGTACACAGAGTCTTAAAAACCCCAGAAGACTATATCAACATGTACGATGATAGTTTCTATACCTACTGGACATGGGAAGAACTTGTGCAGAGCGAAGTAGACCAGGGGCCAGACGGATTAACCGAAGCAGAATGTCATTTGGAATTTGGTCAGACTATCTTTCGGTTGCCTTGTGGATGGTATGTACAGTATGTGTAACATGCGGAGGATAACAAATGAAAATTCGTAACAAGAATGAAAATGCCGTTTATCTTCAGCATCTTGAATCTGCTATTGACGAACTGAAACAGGCAATCGATAGCATTACTTATGTATCCTATCCAGAAACAAACAGAAGAACAATCGACAAACTAAAAAAGGCAATTACTATTATAGAAGATATGCTTAACATGTGTATTTTCAAACCTTGATATAGGGAGTGGAACATTGTGAAAAAGCAATGGTATAATATCTATATGGAATGTGTAAAAGAATCTCCTGCTGTCACCACAAAGCTAGGAGAAGTAAGTCACATCGGAAGAATCAAAAGTGAAGGATTGGCTTATATAACTTGCAAAAGATTGGAAGAAGCAGTAAAAGAAAATTTCAAAGTATATTATAAGTAAAGGACGATGTGTAGTGAGTAAGATTCTAACAGAGAAACAGTTGCATAGCAGACTGGATAAATACTATAAAAAGAATTATGGTGAATGTGATACGGATGAATGGTATGTAAATCCTGCGGTAAATGTATGGATGTTTATTCGTGATGGAAAAACTATCACTCTTAAATGTCATATGCTTACTGGTGAAGTGACGGAAAAAATTACAGATAATAAGTAAACGGAGGTAGTTATCATGGCGGTTGATTGGGGTTATTACGATAAATTTGATGCGTTGACCGATAAATACTTGCCCTCATATGGCGAGGGAGAAACTAAGGCAACACAGATTGTCACAGCGGTTAGCAAGCTAATTTACAAGTATTACAATGACGGAGATGTGTTTGATAATACGCACCATCTGGAAGGATGGGCAAATGATTTGTCCTCTTATGCAAATTGGCTTTATGAACACACAAAGAACGCATGGAAGATTCTCAATAAAATCTCTGTATGCTACACAAATGAAATCTATGAAGATTTGCTGAAGGAACTTGCTGATGAACTGCTAAACGAGGAATATCTTGCAGAGCAGAGCAAAGAAGAAAAGGTTGGCACAATCTATGATTGTGATGGAAAATTCAAATATGAAGAACCAGAATATGAAGACGAAGAAGATTGGGTGTAGAACAGAACAATGAATGAGTGTAGCTCATTAGTATATTTATATATTGTATACTAATATATAATGAACGGAAAAAATCCCTACATTTTGTAGGGTGGTTGTGGAGATTTTGAAGTTTACTACCCTACATTTTGTAGGGTAGTCATAAAAGGATATGATACAAATGAAAGAAAGAACTTTGAATACGGCAAAAAGATTTTCTATTCTTGACAAGGTAGAAAAATTTAAGAAGGAACTTCTTGATATTGATGGAGTTGTGGAAGTAGATTTTGACCTTGATGGATTTTATGATGACTTGAATCAAGTTATCTTCCTTACTAAGTATCATGTAGATGTCAAACGCAATGACTACTTTACAACAAGAAAGAATTTAATTAATAAAATTATAATGGTGGCCAATAACAATGGCTTGAAACGAACAGAAGATAGAATCGAAGATTATGGCGAATGGTTTTATTTTGTAACTTCTTGTGGCAACAGATGGAATTAAATAAATAATTATAAGGAGTGAATCAATCATGGAAACAATTTGGATTTGCGTATATCGTGACACCATTGAAGAACATGATGATAACAATAACTTAACAGAGGTACGAGTTACAAAAGAATTTGCTGAACAGTATTTCAATGAATGTATTTTAACTGATGTAGACAATGAGTATGAAACCTTTGAAGATTTTTACAATGAATATACGGCAGATGAAACGCAAGGCTTTTACGATTATGCAATGAAGCATAATGCAGTTATTGCAACTGTGAACTGGTAAGCAAATAAACATAAGAATATAGAGAATAAGTTGAGCGGATTGTTTCGCTCAACTGTACATAAAGTTTTCAGAAAATTATAAAAACTATTTGACAGGTAATCATTATTGTGATATAATGATTATGCGAAGCAAAGAAAGAAACCTATTAAAAGAATTATTTTAAGTGGAGGACTTGAGCATGAACCAGAAGCAGAGAATCTATGATGAACTGTCCAGAGTGCTGACAGACTTTGAGAACGGTGAAGCAAACGAAGTTGATTTGTACAATATGCTGACCATTATTCAGATTAGATGGGAAGACACTATTACGGCTGTAGATTAAAAATGTAATTTTAAGTGGAGGTTGCTATGTTTAGTGTAAATAAAGCGAAAAGAATTGCAAAAGATTTCATGGCAAAGATGAATCCTACTAACTGGAATGGCAATGGGAAAAGACCTGTTTCTTTTGATACAAGAATTGTAACTTATGATATTGATTCTATCAATGGAAATGAACTTGATATTTCTTTTGATTATCTTGGAGAAGATGGATGGACACATTATTGCGAGTTAAGAGATAAGGAAAGTGGAGAATTGACGATTCCCATGCATGGGTATGGAATTGATTCTTTGCAGAACTTGATTGACACCATTATGGACATTTGTTCGGAAGAAAATTAAGGGATTAAAAGGATAATTTTATAAGGAGGATTTAGATATGTTTGGTGAAGATTGGGATGATGAACACGATGAAGAATGGCAGAACTTTAGAGCGGAAGCACACGCATTTATGAAAAATAAAGAAGAAAGTGTTATTAAAAAGTGGCTGAATGAAATTGGTTATACAGAGCCAGTTGGATATTATAGAAATGTTTGCACTAGAGAAATGGAAATCTATGCAAGAAGTGTTGGTTGCTTGATTGGCAAGGCAGGTATTAATGTTGAAAAGTTTAGGAAGATGCTGAACGAAGAGTTTATCGGAGAGTGGAAAGTAAAGTTTGTTGAAGTCCGTGGTGGATTTGTACAGACTTAAAAGGATATTTTGCGAGGTAGTAATATGGAACTGAAATTTGCAAATGAGATTCTTAATGTAAATGGTATGTTCATCGACAAATGTACTGCTACTGGAAAGTATTTTTGGATGGCTTATGTTGATGGTGCGTGGGCAGAGGAAAGCGATGGTTTTGATACTGTTCAAGAAGCATTTGACAATGCTTTAACTTATTTAGCAGACAACTAAAATGACGATTTTATGAGGTAATGTTATGGGGTTGTATATTGAGTGCGAAGTAGTGTGTGATAATTGTGGACACTATGAAAATGAAAAAGATATTAGTCCATCTAAGTTTAAGAAAGAAATGAGAGAAAAGGGATGGAAAATTGGTGAATTAACTTTTTGTCCAGAATGTGCAAAGGCAATTAAAGGACAGAGCGGAGTAGGCTATTAACATGATGGTTTAAGAGGTGTAAAATATGATATATAAGGCAGAAGATATAATTGAAAGGCTGTATAAACACGCAAATGACTATGCAGAAGGCAAAGCGCAGAACTTTGATGAAGTCTTCAAGGATTGCAAGATTGCCGCTGATATGATTAAAACATTAAAGACCAGCAAGCATACACAGAAAAGACGCAGACAGAGATTGAGTAAAAAGAACAGAGAAAAGAATAAGAAAATTGAAGATTTGACCACAGAACTTAACCACATAAAAGAGTGATTTTAAAACAAGAATATCATGTTTTTAAATATTGAATTTTGTTGGAGGAATAGCTGTGGACGGACTTAGTATGAATGACTTTGTGGAACATATCGAAGCCATGAAAGCAAAGTATCCAAACGCAAGAGTAATGGGAGTTGGAACTGGTAGCAGAAATCATGTGTGGTTTTATGTGATTCACTTGCGTTGTAATGGGGAAGAAATTCCCTATGAAATTCCTATGTATTCATATGATGAACGGAGGATTTAACTATGAGAGAGTTTGTTGAATATGCAAGTATTTATATCCATGAGGGTGCAGACCTGGAAGAACTTGAAAATCATTTGTCTATGAATGGATATGACTTTGGCATTGATAAGAAGAGAGGACATCTCTTTGTGCTTATTGATGAAATCGATTATGTGGAAACAATTCTGGAAGATAGAGATATTATCTATGGTGTAAGAGAATATTAATTGCATGAAGCATGGAGGAATAACTATGAGCTTGCATGATTTTATTAAGAACTACTTTGCAGACTGGAAGATTGCAGGAATTACAACTTATGGAAATGAACACGGTTATATTAAACTGCGTGATAAAGATAGTTCTATTAAGTTATTTTTCAAGTTTAATGGTGCAAAGTATTGGACGGATTATTTTGTAACTCTTGACCATATCGAAGGCTGTGATATGCTCTGATACATAAAAGAATGATTTTTAAATATCGAACTTTATTGCAATAAATAGTCAGAACATTAAAAAACTACTTGACAAATTGAAATTATTGTGATATAATATTTGCGTAAAGAAGAGATAAACCCAGTATTTAATGGAGGATTTAACATGAAGTTTGATTGGAGCAGATTTGCCGAAGCGGATTATAAGAATATGCTTGATGGCGAAGAAGATTTTGGACAGGTATATGTAGGTGATATCTGTATCGAATTAGTTGTAGAATCTGGTGGCTTTATCGATTTGGAAAACGAAGCTCAGATTGATACGGAAATTCTTATGTTTAATTTCTATGTAGCACATGAAGATACTGGATACGGATATAAGAATGAACAGGGTGCGAACACCGATGATAGCGGTATGCCTTATGACTATGCAGAAGGTGGCGGTATGGATATTCCGCATGGTCTGTCTTATGAAGAGTTTAAAAACAAGGCAGAAAAGCTGTTTGAAGAATTTATTACTGAGAATGATAAGTGGAGCGGTTATAACTATAAGACTGACCAGTATGTATACTATAGCCTTGTAGAACACGCAAATAAGCCTTTGGAAATTTGGTAACATGGAGGTAGTATAATGAAAAGAGTTAAGCAGATTAGTATTGACATCCTTGTAGATGATTCTGTAGACGGCGAAACCCTTGCATATGCAGTTGCCGATGTTCTGGAAGCAAAGCAGTTCAATGTTGTGGGCTATGGTTTTCAAGATGATATGACGAAAGTTTATGAAGAACTTTATCCCAGTTTAGTTGTCGAAGATGGCTATTATGAAGCCGTAGAGGTCTGTCCGCATTGCGATAGTGAGAATGTATATCCTATGTGGGATACGGAAGTTTCTGGCTTTGTAGCGGTCTGTAAGACTTGTGGTAAGGAGATTTTCCTGTGCGATGAATGTCAGCATACCATTCTGGAAGACGGTGAAGTACACGATTGTGATTGGTGTCAGACCGAATGCGGTGGTAAGTGTCATAGAGGATGCACTAGATATTAAAAGGAGTAAAGTTATATGAAACTGAATTGTTTAAGCTGTGGTCATGAGTTTGATGGTAGCATTTCTAAGGACGAACTTGGTTGGCATAGTGTTTGTCCAGAGTGCGAATGTTCTTTTGATGTAGATGTTCCTACTGGAAGAATTATCATGGCATTTGCATGGGATGAAACGGACGAGTATTTTACTGATGATTGGCTTGATGATAATGAATTTGCAACTTACTATGCGTTCAATACTCCCGAAGAATTTATGACAGCATGGAGAAAGATGCATGATTATGATAACGGTGGCTATCCCGATGGAATGTGGTATTGGGTGCTTGATAATGGAGAACTGATTTGTTCTGGTGCATGTGACCCTAATGATGAAGAGATTTTTGAAGAGTGTTGGGGCATTATTGATTAAATAAATTTCAGAAATTTCTAAAAAACTACTTGACAAATGGAAATTATTGTGATATAATATGGGTGTAAAGAAGAACAGGAGGCAACATATGAAGTTTACTATGACAGTTTCTGAAGAATGTTTTAACACTATTCTTACGGCGCTTAGATTTGAGCGTGACAGAGCAAAAGAGGAAAGCAATGACAAGAATCTTTTATATATCGATAGTGCTATTCATGAAATTGATGAACATACATATGTATCGAATGTAATGGATGTAAATTAAAAACACAATTTTATATGGAGGATTGCATTATGTGGTTTGCAAAGAGAGTGCCTAAAGCGGTTAGAGAGAGAACGGAAGAAAACTATTATACATATAATATGTGTTTGACGGATGCGTTTGAAGAAGCGGTAAGGACGCTTGCTAAAAAGGGAACGAAGCTTTGGAAAGCATGGTATTATAGCGATTTTCGTGAGTATATTCCATGTGCATACAGAGAGGAATATCTTGATTTTAAGAAATATCCTCTTGCATATAATGGGAAATAAAAACAAGATTTTAAGAGGTAAATATTATGATAACTACATATGTACTATTGCTAGTTTGGATTGCTATATTTATGTTCGCTTCATATCATGCATTCCTAAACGGATATATATGGGCAGTATGGGTAACTGGAATTAGCTTGTTCACATTGTCTGCTCTGTTGCTTGCAATGAATATGTTTGGTTAATAAAAGAACAAAATCTAAGAGGTAAATATATATGTGTATTAGAGAATTGATTGACCAGTTTGAAATTCAAGGCAGATTTCATATTAAGGTATGGGATGATGAATCTTGTGACTGTGTAACACTTGCAAAGGGCTATGACTTTGAGTGTGACAAGTGGGATATTAATGAAGATATTCTGGAAAGAAAGATTACATACATGTATGCAGTTGATGATGTGCTGAATATCGAAGTGGAGTAATGGAGGTTTTATTATGAAGCTAAAGGCTGTTGTAGAAATTGAACTTGATATGGAAAAGGGAGAAACCTTTAATCAAGCAAATGACCGCCTATATGACTTACTGTTCGATGGTCTTTGCCGTAATGCACCTTGCGATTTTTGGATTCAAGAAGCGGAAGAAATCGACTAATAAAATCTGAATTTTAGATGGAGAATATAACTATGAAAACTATTAAGGTTGTTACCGCAGTAAATGATATTCGTACCCTGTACAAGAGAGCTAATACTTCTGCACAGAGAGCATTGCTTGGATATATGGTGAAGACTGGTGAAGTTTCCGATTCTATTTTTGGTGGTGCATTTAATCTTCTGCATGGTATTGAGTGGTGCATGGAGGAAGAAGTTATTTACAGACTTTATCCTCTTGAGGATGCAAATGTGGTAAAGAAGATTATTGATGTAGCACAGTCTGCACTTGACGGAGAATACAATTCTTTCTCTTTTAGCGCAAAGGAAATTGATAATATCATTAAGTGTCTGGAAAATACTTAAGGAGGTTTTATTATGAACGCATATCAGAGAGCAAAGGCAAGAGCCAGGAATATGGCTGTGGAGTGGCAGAGCAGCTTCTGCGACAAGGATTATTCCTATAGTGACTTGGCATATTGGGGAAATTATTTCTTACGGTTAGCGAAGCGGTATGGGCTTGTGGAAGAATTTAGAGAAAACGGTATTATCTGAGGAGGTAGAATATGTTTGTGTATTCGTAACGAATAATCAATAAAAATAGTTATCGGAAAAATAAAAAAGTTCTTGACAAACTAATAAAGTTATAGTATAATATAATTACGGTTGAGATATAAGTATAAGTAAATATGCCGTTGTGGTGGAATAGGTAGACACAAGGGACTTAAAATCCCTCGGTAGTGATACCGTACGGGTTCGACTCCCGTCAACGGCACCAGAAAATATATTGTGGAAACTTCCCTTAAATAGTGTTGGCATCCGATAGTGAAATAGGCATGATATGAAATAGTTTCGGAGAGTAAAGCAGTTGCCAACTACCACAATATATTCATATGTCCGCATAGCTCAGTCGGTAGAGCAACGCCCTTTTAAGGCGTGGGTCTAGGGTTCGAATCCCTATGCGGACACCAAAAATAAAGGTGCAGAGAAAGTAAATAAGTTCTCTGCACCTTTTTGTTATATAAAAAACTGCTTGACAAATTAACTTTATTGTGATATAATATAATTGAGGATAAGATATAGACACTATAAAAAGGGGTGTTTATAATGAGAGAATTCAAGTTGAATGTAATTGAAACAGAAGGTTATGCAGTTACAGTAGAAGTCAATGGCAAGGTTAATGAGTATGCGGAAAGTTTTCTTCATATCTTTAATAATGTAAGAGCAAATAAAGAACTATTAAAAGTAAAAAACTATTACGATAGTAATGATGTAACAGTTTATTGTGAATTGGATTCTAAAGATACTTTAATTAAATACTTGAAAATGTTTGGAAAAATTAAAAGCTGCGAAAAGGTTTTATTGTATCAAATGGAAGAACCAGATTATGATTTTAATAAATATGATGATGCAATTATCATTCCAGAATTTGATTAATGGCGGTATTTAATCCGCTTGCAAATAAGATATAAATTTATATAAACAACACATTAAATGGAGGTAATTAAAATGACTCGACTGGAAAATGTTATTGAACAGGTAAAGAATGCTCGTAAGGGCGAACATAGACCTTGGATTTTCGATGAAAATGGTAATGTAAAAGACGATGTTATGTGTTGTGAAGTGTTGGATGTTCTGGAAGAACTAAAAGAATATGAGATTGAAGTTTCTGATGAATGGATTGAAGATTTTAAGAATAATCCTATGGTAAAGGGTGATAATACTTATAATTGGAATGGCAATATTTCCAACGATTTGAATATGAATTATATGAAGTGTGATAGCGGAGAAGAAATCATGCTGATTATGGTTCATTTGTTCGGAGATATCCGTTATGGCTACAGCGATTATTTTGTAGTCAAATTTGATAATGATTATCAGTTTTATGAACTGGAAAGTGCAACTCAGATTAAGAATGTGAATGACCATATGTCTGCTGACTTAAACATCTTTTCTGAGCTTTACGATGTTTATGATTATGATAAGTGTGATACCGTTGGTTCCTTCTATTGCCTTGAACTGAAAGATTTGCTGGAAGAAATCGAAAACGAGATTAATAATCAGTAACTATTAAATATATATAACCAAGAGGTGTTCACAATGCCTTATAAAAGCGAGAAGATTAAGCTAAAGGGTTTACAGGATAGACGTAAAAAGCTTACAGACGAACAAAGAAAAGAGATTAGGGAGTTATATGGTACTGGGTGTTATAGTCTGAATGGACTTGCTAAAAGATTTGAAGTAAGTAAGAAGACGGTTCTTTTAATTGTCAATGATGAAAGTGCTGAGAAAGCAAAACGGTATCGTAAGGAACATTGGAAAGATTGGCAACGGAAAGGCGAAGAACATAACGTGGCCATTAAAAATACAAGAAGATATAAACAAAAGCTATATAAAGAAGGCAAGTTAAAAGATGAAGATTGATAACTTTAATGTAGATGTAATTGTAGAACATGGAGAATATTACACACTTGTCATATGACAAGTAATAGCAATAAAATATAGGAGGTTGATTAAAATGTTTGATTTATTATTTGTTGCATCATTTATCGGAAGTTGTGCGCAGCTAATTAAAGAAGCTAGAGAGCCAGTTGTTCCTGCGAAGAACTGTGATGCGAAAACATATTCTGAACCACACAGAGATAAAAACGGTAAAATTATTATCGAAAACAGCCTCTTATATAAAGAAGATGTAAGAAACTATGGTGCTGTTCAGGCTCAGAAATGGGTTAAACAAGGAAAGTACAACTTAACACCAGAAGAATTAAAGAAAGAACATGAGCGCATTAAAGCAGATTTTGAATATATGCATAGCTTACTTTGAATAGGTTATTTAACTACTTGACAAATTGAAAAAAATATGATACAATAAATTAAAACGTAAAGATAGACAGTAAAGGAGTGATAACGATGGGAGCATTACCTGTTTTTAAATCTTCAACTAATAATGTTATAGAACTTCAAATCATTAACGGAAAAATATCTAAAAAGCAAGAAGTTAGATATAATAAAGATGGTAGTGTTGACAAAAGACATACAAACAAGGTTTCTGGTGTATCATCCGAAGTCTATCCTTTTACTACAAAAGAAGAGATAAAAGCGATGATTGATACGTTTGATAGACATATCAATGAAGCGCCAGATGACAACAAAAGACAGATTGCTTGTAGAAATAAAATGTTGTTTTTAATTGGCATCAATGTGGGGCTTCGTGCATCGGATTTATGCAGTTTAAAATATTCATTTTTCTTTAACAAAGATAATTCTTTTAGAGATTTTTATACATTACAACCTAAAAAGACAAGAAAAACTGGCAAGTTTGTCAAGCTGTATTTTAATCAAGTTGTAAATAAGGCAATCGCAGACTATATCAAAGAGTACCCAATTGAAGATATGGAAGAATACTTGTTTAAATCAAGAAAAGGTAACGGCCCTATAAGCGAACGAACATTGTGGGATATCGTCAATAAAACAGCTATTGAAGCAGGAATTAAGCAGAATATTGGAAGTCATAGTTTGAGAAAAACTTTCGGAAGATTCGTATTTCATAATGCAGAAGATAAGAATAATGCGTTAGTTATTTTACAAACTATTTTTAATCATAGCAGTCCTGCTGTAACGAGCAGATATATTGGACTTACAGATAATGAAGTATCCGATGTATTTAATAGTCTTGATTTAGGATTGGATTACATTTAAGATATATATAATAACATGGAGGTATTTACTATGGCAATCGATAAGGTTCTGAAGATTGAGGGTTCTAGCATTACTTGGACTTGTAAGCAGATTGTAAAGATGATTGAAAAGGAAACGATTAGTTTCAAGAATGTTGTACAGAGAAGTTTTGTTTGGGAAAAGCATAGAATGAGCGAACTGATTTGGTCTATCATTATGGGCTATCCTATTCCTCCTATCTATGCAGAACGTGGCGAAGCAAATAATGATAAGGTAAAGGTATATGATGTTCTTGACGGCCAGCAGAGATTCACTTCTATCTACAAGTATATCAATGATGAATTTGCACTTACTGAACTGAAACCCATTCCCTATCTGGACGAAGATGGCAACGAGTGTACCATTGATATTACTAATAAGAAGTTTTCCGAACTGGAAGAAGAGTTACAGGATATTATTAAGGACGCAACTATTACCGTTAAGTATTTTGACAATCTGGAACAGAGCCAGAAAGCCGAGATGTTCCGTCGTTTGAACAATGGTAAGCCTCTGTCTACAAAGTCCAGAACGCTTGCGTCTGCCAAGAATATTAAAGAGCTGCTGGATATCGGTTCTCATAAACTGTTCGAAGAGATGCTGACTGAGAAGGCAAGAGCAAATAAAAATCAAGTCGCTATCGTTATGAAGGCTTGGAGTATGCTTAACAATGAAATTATCAATGTATCTTTTGCTTCTAAGGATTTCAATCCTATGATTGAACAGGCAGAAATTTCCGATAATGAAAAACTTGAACTTGCCAAGGTATTTGACTTTATTGTTAATGTACATGAAGAGCTGACGGAAAATAAGGAAAAGGCCGTTGCTAAGAAATTGTACACGGAAACGCATATGGTATCTCTTATTCCTTATATTAAGGAGTCTATTGATAATGGTATTAACGAAGCCATGGTAGCTGAGTGGCTTGTGAACTTCTTCAAAACGGAAAATAATACGGAGGTTTACGCAGAATACATGGATGCATGTAACAATGGTGTTGCAAGAAATATCAATATCATTGGCAGACATGAAGCACTTGAAAAGTCTTATAAAGAGTTTTTCAAAGCGGAAGAAAATTCTGAAAAAGTATCTTGACAACTATATGAATGTAGTGTATAATATCAACACTAAGAAGCAGATGAATAATTCATACTGCTTCTTTGGTGTGGATAAAAGTTAAAGTTATAAAATGTAGGTTTTATGAGGTGGAAATATGAAGATTGTTAACATCGAAAAGCTAGATGGACATAAAACAATTGTTCTTACTGGAAGAGATAAGAATGTAAGGCATATAGCAAAGCATTTGCAAGCAAGGCTTTATTATGCTCCTAGAGAGTATGATTATTTCGAAGATTATCCTATGGTTGCTGACGAACTGAAAGAGAGCTTAACATATGAAAACGGAATTGTCGCTATCACAACTCAGAGCAAAGAATTTTTAGATTGTCTACTTGAATCTAACATTGACTTTGTACTTGCAACTGTTCGCAAGAATGACTGGGAAGACGATGTATATAGATTGCGAGTGGTAACTAAGGAATATGCTTTGGAATGTAGAGAAGCTTGGAACATGGAATTTCGTCGCTAAGACAGGATATAAGAGGAGAATATTTATGTGCAGTACTTGTGATTATACTAGATATGTAAAACATGAGATTGAGAATCGTGGAAGAATTCAGATTGTTCTGAAAAATGAGCATGATGAATCGAATATGTCCTGCGATGTAGATGGGAAGAATTATAAAATCGGCAATTTTACTATCTATAGATGTCCGACTTGCGGAAGAAAACTGTTTTAATAAAAGATAAATTTTAAGTGGTGGTTAATATGGGCAGAGATATTTATGTTGAATCTAAGCATTTTGACTATTATGGCGGTAAGTCAAGCGATTTAATCATGGCATTTGACCGCTTCCTTTGGAAATTCCCCAAATATAGCAAAGGCGAAGTTGGATATTATGATATCACACTCTCTAGGAAAGACATGAATCAAGTGTTGGAGTTTATTAAAGATGATGTTTCGCTTAATAGTAAATTTTATAGAAATGCGGACGAACTGCTTGAAAAAATGAATAATATTTATATTCGCATGATGCCTAATGACTTTGTTGAAGTTTGGACGTGTTGATAATAAAGGCGAATTTTAATCTGTGTGCGAGGTGGAAAATATGATAGTTTATTTTGAAGATGGTAGACTTGACCATTACGGAGCATCTTTAGAAATTGGCGAAGACCTTATTAAAATTGATGCAGGAATTGGATTTAGCAATTGCCGCAGAAAGCTAAGACATATCAAAGATAACTATTCGTTTAATACAAAGGTATATACAAATTCTCTGGACGCATTCTCAAACTTTTGGTGTTGGGATAACGAAAAGAAAATGCCTATGATTTATATCAGAGATAAGGATAGAAAATGGAAACTTATTTGGGAGATGACGGACAGGGAATTGCGTATGGCACATAACCTTGAGAAGATGTATGTAAACGGTGCGTTCTGTAATGTAGAAACATGAGGTGGAAAATATGAAAAAGAAAATTACACAATGGTTTATAGGTCTTTTGTTTAGCGCAATTGGTTTCTGCACAATTGCAATAGGAATAAATGTTGTCACTGGATTTATTGGTATGATGAATAATACCGGAAAAGAATTTGTTGGGTATTTTATTGGTTTTGTTGTTTTTTTAGTGATGTTTGTATTTTTACCTTATATCGTATTCCATATTACTAAAGATGGCGTTATGGATAAGTGGAAGTAATAGAATAAAAGACAGATTTTAAGAGGTAATATGTATGAAACGATGGAAGTTTTGTAAAGCAAATGGTTGTTGGTGGGTTGTCATTGATAACTTAGAGCAATTTCTTGAATACAAAGATAAGACAAACTCCAAATACGGACAAGCATTGTTGCATGGTATTTATAAGGATGATAAATACGAAAAATATAAAACATTGTATGAAGCCGCCGAACAAACTGCAAAAACAAATAGAACTTCTTTGATTAGTGGCATGGCAGACTTGTGTGAAAGAATGATGTCTACGCAGCTTAATTATATTTTGTCTGGCGAAACACTTTGGTTTAATGCTAATGGTGGATATAATTGTGGATTACCTAATGTAGAAGTTGTTACTTATAGAGATAAACTATTATTCCCAAACTATACCGAAAAAGATATTAGGATTAGTCGTTGGGGCAATGGTGGACAACATTATTATGCTAAGGTTGGGGAGATTGAAGTTAAAGAAGTTGTTGATGGAGAAACAATCATGAAGTGGGATACATACGATGAAGCGCTTGCCAAAGCGTTAGCATATTGTGTTGTCGAAGAATAAACATAGAGGTTATAAGAGGTAGTAAATATGGTATTTAGTCAAGAAATTATTAATGTATTAGATTATTTATGTAATAAATTTGGCATTGCAATTGATTGGACTTCTGAAAATGTGATGCCGTATCTGGAAGATTTATGTGGCCGATATATTCAGTATGAGATTTACACAAGTATTGCGTGGATGGTAGTAGTTTTTGTAACTACGCTTTTTGTAGCAATTCCCTTGCCGTTTCTTCATAAGAAAGCAAAAGAATTAGAATGGAAAGATTATTATGGTACTGTTTGTTTCGCAATTATTTTTTGGATTATATTTGTAATCATGTGTATTGTGAGTATCGCTGTAATTTCTGAGCAAACATTTGATATCATTGAATGTTGTACCATCCCAGAAAAGGTTATTTTTGAATATGTAAATAATTTGATGAATAACGCAAAGTAACAATGTTCTATAAAAGTTGCACAAAAACAAATAAGAATTTTGTACAACTTTTATTATCTGAATATTCAATTAACTACTTGACAAATGGAAATTATTGTGATATAATATGGGTGTAAACAAAAAACAAAGGAGAATTAATTATGAATGTTATTGGTGTGGCACTGGAAGAACTGTATAGAATCTTTGATATTCTGAATCGTGACAAGTTTGATGGAAGCCTGTCTGAGCCTGTCATTACCATTCAGAAGACCAGAGGTAGAACGCTTGGTCACTTCACTCTTGGAAAGGTTTGGGTGGATAAGAACAACGAGGAGTCGGAAGAAACTTCTTACTATGAAATCAATGTTGACCCCAGATGGTTTAACACTCGCACTCCTGCCGATGTAGCAGAAACTCTTCTGCATGAAATGTGTCATTACTACAATAAAATGAATGACATTAAGGATTGTAGCGGTAATGTACATAATAAGAAGTTCAAGAAGTCTGCGGAAAATGTTGGTCTGGTAGTCGAAAAGGGTAAGGGTGTTGGCTATGGTTACACTTCCATGTCTGAGGAACTGAGAGCCTATATGGACGAAGTTGTTAAGCCTAGCGAAGCAGCATTCGAATACTTTAGAACCGCTCCTGTAAAGCCTTCTGGTGGTTCTGGTGGCAGTGGAAGAAAGAAGACCATGTTCAAGTATACTTGTCCCGATTGCGGAGCAGAAGTAAAGGGTAAGAGAGATATGACCATTAAGTGTGGCATCTGTGATGTGGTCATGAAGATGGAAGACGAAGAAACTGAAACGGATAATTAAGAGGTAAAGTTATATGAATGAAATGTTAATTAAGATGGTTGATGGTGGCCTTGTAAACTATACGGATGATTGCTATCACTTTGATGGTTGTCCTACTTGTGATTGGGGTAGTAAGTATATCAATGAAATTGACGTTACTCTTACCAAGTATAATATCTTTGTTAAGACAAACCAGATGTATGAATATGTTCTTTCCGAAGGACAGATGATTAAGCTATTCCTGTCTGAGTATGGAACGATTCAGAAGATGACTGAAAATGAGTTTATTGACTGGTTCAAGAAGAAGCTTTGTGAGATTACTGGTGACGAATTCCAAGAAGCATTTTGTGATAGAACGATTGAATGCTTTGATGTGACGGAAATTAAGTAATAAAAGTAAAGTTTTAAGTGGTGACTATTATGAGAAACATTAATGTTGTAAAGTATAGAAAGCTTTTATACGAGGTGCAATTTTTTTGCAGAATCAGTAAGTCAAATATTTGGAGCGGCTTTGCGTTTCCTAAGAAAAAGTATTTAACTGATTATGAGAGAGGTTATTTTGCTGGTCAGCATAAGGCTTATAATGAAGTTCTTAAAAAAGTAGGGTCTATGATTGATAATGCCGAATATGACTGGGATAGTATGCATTGTAGAGAAGAACGAAACAACACTTAAAAGCAGAGTTTTAATTGGAGGAAATATGAATAAAAATAATTTAAAAAATTTTATGATGGTTCGAGATGGTCTTGATAATTTATTTCTTGTAATGATTAACGATGAAATGAATAAGACATTCATGGTAAGAAATTATAGCGAAGAGGAAGAAGCTAACGCAACAGATGAAGAATTAGATGAAATGCTTCCTATGTATGAACTAGATGAATTCGATGATAATTTAGTTAATATTGAAAAGCCAGTTTGGAGCATTGTAGAAGTATATAATTCTTTACCCATTGAAATGCCGTTCGAGTTAAATGTCGAAGAGATGTTTAATTATTATAAGCCAGAGCTGTTATGGAAGCGTGAAGCATCTCCTTTAAGCATTAGCAAATTGAAATCTTTTAAAACGGAAAAAGAGCAGAGAAATTATGTTGAAAGCATTGTTCCGCCGTACATTGTTGTAGTTTAAATTCAAAATTTTAAGTGGTGAAAAATATGAATAAAAGATTAAATGATAAATACTTAAATAGAATGAAAGAGGTAAAACAGAAATACGAAATTGAGCAGGATGATAAAGAAGCCGCTCATGTTTTAGCTGATGAAGTTCTATGCAACTTACTTGAGTCTTTAGGATATACAGAGATAGTCGAAGAATTTTATAGCATACATAAATGGTACGCATAAAAGAAGATTTTTAAGAGGTAGGAATATGAAAACTAAAACAATTTATCAATGTGAATATTGCCTATCTGAATATCAGACTGTAAAAGAAGCAATTAAGTGCGAAGCGTCTTGTCTTAAACTCACATTAGATGAATATGATGAATATGTTGAAATTCTAAATAGAGAAAAGACCGCTAGTTATATTGTTTCTCGAACAAGCAATGAAGAAACCAGAAGTTTATATGACAAATGTATTAGAGATGTCATTGAATTTCAAGAGAAGCATGGAATAACTGATAGTAGATGGTAATAAAATTCTTGTTTTAAGAGGTAAATGTATATGAGATGGTTAATTAATTATTTCCGTTCTTGCTTCTGTAAACACGATTGGGAACTATTACAGCAGACTAATGTATGGAGCGGTGATAACCCACACTTTGAATATCCGATTGGTACTAAGTGGATTTATAGATGTAAGAAATGCGGATGGCATAAGATTATAAAAAGCTATTAGATAATAAAATTCTCATTTTAAAAGAGGAACATGTTTAATGAATAACTATCTTGGAATTTTCGGATATCAAGTAATTGCAACTCCATGCATGGCAGATAAAGTACAAGCACGTACACATAAGAAAAAGCGTATCAATAAAAAGTGGCGCAAGCGTTATGGTATAAAGGAAGTTCCTTGGAATAAATTCGTTGTTTTTGAAGATAAGATATTTTGTCATCCAAAGTGGTTTGAGAAGATTCAAGCAGAAGTTAATAAGAGTTTAAGTAGTAGCTTTTAAGAGGTATACATATGAGTGATGATGTAATTGGTAAGCGTGTGAAAATTAGGCACACAGATACAAAATCATATTCAACATATAAACTTATTGGTAAATGTGGAACTGTTGAAAGGGTAAGCGGTAATAATCTTAGTAATTGCAGTAGTATTGGTGTTGCCGTAGATGGTAAAAGAAATCCAGCAAGTTCATATGGCCTGTTTTGGTTTGATAAAAGTGAATTGATTTTTGTAAATAATGAAAGTGAGGAAAATGTAATGGAAGGTTTTAAGTATGTGGCAATCGTAAATCTGCTGGAAGATTACAGCAAGAAGGATTATGCGTTCGCTCTGTATGAGGATGATTATCGTATGATTTCTTTTGTCGAAGCTGTGCAGCCTCCTGCAATGGTAGTTGTAAACGCAAGACAGAAGAATAATCGTCTGCTTGCAACTGTGAAGAAGATTATTCCTGTTGAAGAATATAACGGCACTAAGATTACCGCAGAGGTTGTTGGTGTTGTTGATATGAATCGATTTATCCGTAGAGAGGAAGAGAAGATTCGTCTGGAAGAGCTTGCAAAGAAGAGAGCCGCTATCGAAGCAGAACTGGAAAAGGAAATTAATAAGAGAAAGTCTGTGGAGTATTATGAGGAGATGGCTAAGAAGTATTCTGACAATCCTCGTCTGGCAGAACTTGTTTGTGAACTGAGAATCCTTGGCGCTTAAGAGGTAAAGTTATGCCTGTTGCAGATAGTTGTGACCCCAAACCGCTCCATCCTCTTAAACGAAGTCAAAAGGTAAGACTTCGCAAATGGTTGGAAAAACAAGAAAGAGATAAAGCTAGACTGTTAAATGAGTTGAAGTATGGAAAGAGGTAAATATGGCAGTAAAAAGAATCTTGTGTTGTGACAGATGTGAGCGAGAGATTAAATTAAATTTCTTCCCCAAGATAAACATGCAGATTAAATACCAGATACGATTCTCGCATGACCCATACAACTATTCAGACGGAGAATTGATTCTTTGTTCAGATTGCACAAAAGATTTTAAGAAGTTTATGAAAGACAGCGTTTAAAATAGGATTTTTAAGGGATAAAGCTATGATATTAAAAACATGTAATAATTGTGAACATTGCTTAGATAGGTATAATGAATGGTCATGCACAAGATATCCAAAATGGATTAGCATATATAATCCAGATTTCCATTGGTGTGGAGAATGGAAAGAAAAGGAAAATCAGGAAGAGCAGAACGATTAAAACAATATTTTTAAGAGGTAAATATATATGTTGCACAGATTTAATTATGGTACAATTGTTGACCACAAGGCAGGAGAAGATATTAAAAATAACGATATGTATGTATTAGACCCAGTAACAAGAGAAATTCGCAAGGCAAGAGATAGTGATGAATGGATTACTTGTCAAATGGTTTATGTAAACAATATATCTCCCAGAAATGATAATGTTATTGATTTTGATATTAGCAAGGGAGAAATGTGTCGTTGTTGGATTGTGCATCTAGTAGTTTAAAATAAGGTTTTTAAAGCATTGAGAAAGGAATAAAGTTATATGAAAAGACAGATTAGAAGTAGCGTATTTGAAACTAATTCTAGTAGCACCCATTCTATGACTATGATGATGAAGAGTGACTATGAGAGATGGGAAAAGGAAAATCTTTACCTGTTCAACGGATATACATATGGTTGGGAATTCAGCAAGCCTGTAGAAAACACTCTTTATACTAAGGAAGAAGTGGTTGCGTTTGCAAAGAACTACAAGTATTTTGATTGCAACAGTGAAGAAGATATTGATTATGAGATGATTAGAGATATGGGCTTTATCTCTTTTGATGATGAAGGTAGCGAATACCTTGAAGGTTTTTATGAAGAATTTACTACTCCCTCTGGCGAAACGATTGTTGCCTTTGGTGAGTATGGCTATGATGGTTAAGGAGAATTGATATGTGAGAAAAATAATATTTAGCAATTTTAGTAATGCTGCTATGAACATTATTAGTAAACAAGCATTACATAAATTTAAGTCTGAATTATGTGGAATATATATTATAAAGAACAATATTACAAATGAATGTTATATTGGACAGTCTAAGCACATTAAAAGTAGAATACTAGACCATAAAAATAAATTAAAAAACAATAAACATATATATAAAAACGGAGAACCAACATTACTTCAAAGAGCATGGAATAAATATGGAGAAGAAAATTTTTCTTTTGATTTTATAGAGGTGTGTAATGAAGAAGACTTGAATGCTAGAGAAGAATATTGGATAAATTTTTATAAATCAAATAGAACAAAATATGGTTCTGGATATAACTTAAATGACGGTGGTGCTGGACAGCACGAAGGTGGAACTGGCAATAAAGGAAAAATATTAGTCAACAACACAAAAGAACAGTTGTTTATATATCCGTCAGAATTAAGTTATTATGAGAAGCTAGGTTACACAAAAGGAAAATTAGATAAGTATATTCAACAAGCAATAGAAAATAAAAGTACATTAAAAGGAAAAGACCATCCAAACTATGGCAGAAAATGGTCGGAGGAAACAAGAGAAAAGGTCGAAAAATACTATCAAGAAAGAGAAGATTTTGTTTCTCCATTACTTGGTAGACATTATTCGCAAGAAAGAAAAGATAAAATGAGTGCGACAATGAAGAAAAAAGAGCCGCATAAAAATTCATTAGACGCATTAAAAGAAAATAATATAAAGCAACAAAAACCAGTTATACAATTAACATTAGATGGTATCAAAATATGCGAATATAATAGCATCAAAGAAGCTAATGAAAGAACTGGTATTTCAAATGGCAATATAGTTTCCTGTTGCAAAGGCAGTAGACCAAACGCAGGTGGGTATTTATGGAGGTATAAAAATGAGCAATAGAAAATATTATCGTAATGGCAACTATATGGTTATGATTGACATTAATGATGGCACCAAAATTAGAGAGACTGAGGATGACGAATTTATCCCTTCTTTTGCAGAGGGATTTGATATGAAAATTACTGATAAGTGTGATGGCGGATGTCCGTTTTGCTATGAAGGGTGTACTCCTAACGGCAGACACGGCGATATTCTGAACTATAAGTTCTTGGATACTCTGCATCCTTATACTGAGCTTGCCATTAATGGCAACGACCTGTCTCATCCAGACCTAATTCCTTTTATGCATAAGATGAGAGAGAAGAAAATCATTCTGAATATGACTGTCAATCAGATTCATTTCGAGAAACATTTTGGTGCTATTCGGAGCATGATTGATGATGGTCTGATTTATGGTCTTGGTGTGTCGCTGAAAGAGCCTACGGACGAGTTTATTGAAAAGATTACTAAGTTCCCAAATGCAGTTATTCATGTGATTAACGGTATTGTATCTGTGCATGACCTAGCTCGTCTTGCAGGACATAATCTTAAGGTTCTGATTCTGGGCTACAAGAATCTTCGCCGTGGAGAAAGCTACTATGAGCAGAATGACGAGATTGTAAATACTCTACAGGAAGACCTTGATAAATATCTGTTCCCCGAAATTATCAATAACGGTTGGTTTAAGGTTGTAAGCTTTGATAACCTTGCAATCAAGCAGCTTCATGTGCAGGAGCATCTTCCCGAAGAGCAGTGGGAAGAATTCTACATGGGCGATGACGGTAATTATACTTTCTATATTGATATGGTGGAAGGAACTTTCAGCAAGAATTCTCTGGCGGAAATGAGATATCCCATTATGGATAGTATCGATGAAATGTTTCAGAAGATTCTGAGTAAACGATAAAAGGGATGTTTTAAGTGGTTCATAATTTTAATAAATCAATAAATATAGGAGATTATGGCGAACAAATTATTAAGTCTTATTTTGAAGCCAATCCTAATATTTCAGATGTAATAGATGTGTCTAAGGATAAAGAATATCAAGATAAAGATATTGATTTTATTGTCAAACTAAAAGATGGCGAAGATATAACAATAGAATTAAAAACAGATACATATGATACTGGTAATATTTTTTATGAGGCTATAAGCAATAAAGAATATAATGTACCTGGCTGTATGATTAAAAGCAAGGCAAAATGTTTATTTTATTATTTTATTAAAACCAAAGAATTATACATTATTGATTTTAAAGCATATAAGAAATGGGTTAATGAAAATAATAAAAGATTTGTTAAAAAGGAAATTAAAAATATAAATAAGCGTGGAAACGGTATTACACATTCCATTGGTCTTCTGATTCCCAAAAAGGTATTTGAAAAAGAAATGGTTGGGTATTTTAATAAGAAGATAGTGGAATAAAAGAAAGGTTTTAAGTGATTGATATGACTAACGAAAAACGAATATACGAGTTATGTGAATGTGTTATGTGTTTGATAGATGTAATTAAATTTTATAATCGTGATTTTCGTTTAGAAAAAGACCTTAATCGGGTTAAGGAAGAGATTATATCTATCAGAGAAGATATTGATAATCCGTAATGAGAAAGATTTTAGGTGGTTGATATGAAGCCTGTATTCAAATGTGACTATTGTAAGTTCATGGGAACAGAAGAAGAAGTTAAAGAACATGAACCTAAGTGTATGGACAACTACGATAGAAAGAGTTGTTATACTTGCGTTCATAAAAAGCTAAGGCCCAAAGATGGTGGATACCTATATGAATGTAAAGCTAACAGAGAAATTCCAGAAGGAAAAATCTTTGAATTCTGTCCGCAATATGAACGAAAAGAAAGGCCAGACAATTTGTTTGATGGATTATTCGGAGGACTGTTTGGCTGATAAAAGGGGTTAATAAAAATATGAAAAAAGAATTGCTTGAAGCCAAAGTTGGTTTGTGTAAAATGATTGTTCAGTTTATGTACGAATATACAGACGATGATGGAGTAGAATATTTTGATAACTATTGCGAGTCTGCTGGCGAATGGGCATTTTCTGTCTTAGGCTTTGAAGAAGATAGAATTCCTAAGACAGAATTTTATAAACTGTATGACCAGTTAATGAACGAATTGTTTATGATGAGAACTGGCAAACCTTATCCTATCTCTCATCTTGAGGGCTATATGAAAGAATGGGAGAAAAATAGAGAAAAGCTGCTTGCTAAAAAGCTACAGGAAGAACTATGTTCTGGTTGTAAGTTTAGTGATTGTGGATATTGTGACAGATATGACCAAATGCATTGTCATTGTCCTTGCGATAATTGTGTGGAAGAAGATGGCAAGATGAGCAATTATTACAATCCGAACAAGTCTATATTCCATTTTGGTTAACAATAAAAGAAGGATTTTAAGTTATGGAATACAGTGCAATTACTATTCGTGAGGCCATTGAAATGGCAAGAGAATTTTGTCCCGTTAAGATTGTTTTTAATGGCATAGTTTTATATGACGATTATGATTATGATGAAAATGAGCCTCATATGAATGTTGTGCCGAATAGAATCTGGCGGTTTGATAAATACATTGTAACATCTATGAACATTGAGATTGTAGAGTTTCATCATAGTATTATTACAATGCAAGGCGAATACAGAGAAGAAGAATAATAAATAATTTAAGAGGTGTTTTATGTACAATTTTTACGATGATGATAATCAGAGCTTTATTAAAGACATTGAGTATGTGAAGGGAATGTATGAAGCACAGGTTCACAAGGTTAAGCAAGAAGAGTACATGAAAGACCTCTTATTTGCTGACTATGTGAGAAAGGTTAGATGTCACAAGTCAAGATATGATTATATCGAGAATATTTTTAAGGAAGCTCAGAAGCAGGTAGGTAAAAAGAAAAAGAAGGAAAGAGAACAGCTTTCTGTTATCGAGCAATTTGTAAGAGATGACTTCTTTAATAGCAATACCAACTTTAAAATTGTTAATATTATTAGTGGCGGATATGAAGGATACTACTGGAATGTAGAATTTGAATACTGTGGACATAAGATTTGCATTTCAATTCCCAATACGAATCAGATTAATACTAGTAATATTGTATATGCTCATAACGGAATGTTTGCGTTTGAGATTAAAGAATCTGAGCATTGTTGGTCTGTAAAGAAGATGAGCTATAAGATTGAAGATGTCGCAGAATATATCAAAGAATATTTCCAGTTAAATAATTTGAATGAGGATGATGATTGATATGTGTAGTACTTGTAACTATAAGAATTTTGAAAAGATTACCATTGAAGCAAATGGTAGAGTAACAGAGAAGCTTGAGCAGAATTTAGGTTATGGCAGCTTAGTTATTCGCTGTGATACTGATGGCAAGAATTACTTCCTTGCAGTCAAGGGAGAGCCTAAGAGCGATTTTAGAATGTATCGTTGTCCTACTTGTGGTAAAGAATTCTTTGATTGAGGTGTATAAAGATGGATATTGAAGTTTCTGGTACGAAAATTGTGTCAACAAATGAAAAGCATTATGCGACTGCAAAGGTTGGCAATGACATAATTGAAAATGTAGAATATATCACCTTTGACCATTCAGATTGGTTTAAGACAAAGGAAGCAAAAACATTCAAAGATAAGTTAGAAAAGTTTTGGGATGTAATTACAACTCCATACTATAGAATTAAGTGGAAGGTTAGAGAAGCATACTGGGAAGTTCGCTATGGCTTTCAAAGAATGCTTAAGGGTTATGATAGCGTAGATACTTTTGAAACTTTTGCCAAGTTTATTGAGCGATATACTAAAATTCTTACTGAATATCGAAAGACACATGTTGGCTATGTGGGAACGATGACAAACGAAGAATGGGAAGCAATTATTGATGAAATGCTTTACCATTTAAAGTATATGGATGAAGAGACTGTTACTAAAGAACTTGAGAAAGATGTGCCAGATGATTGGAGTGCAAGCGCTATTACGGTGTATGAAGTAATGGATAAGCACAAGGATGCGTTCTTTAAACTGTTTTCTGAATATTTTTATAACTTGTGGGATTGAGGTATAAATATGGGTAGTTACAAATATAAACTGCAAAAAGAAAATTGCACTGGTTCTATGTATACGAATAGAAATCTTAATTGGTTTGAGAAATTGAAGTATCGTCTTAAGGGTTACAAGGTTATCAAGCTGAATTAAAATCAAGCTTTTATGAGGTAAAGTTATGAAGTATGAAAATGATTTTGTAGAAGAAGTTATTGAAGGTCATATGGAAGACTCTTTGGAAATTCTTAATTGGTATCGCAATCTATATTATAGAGAGCCAGTTAATACGGAAAGAGGTATTATGGCCGATGCGATTAATGATTTGTTTATGAAGTATAGGGATGTGCTTCTGTAAAGTTTACAATTTATTCATATTGAGTTCATAATTGGATTTTATAATATCAATAGAAAATAAAACAAACGAGGTGGCAATATGACTTATAAGGTAACATTTGTACAATATCACACATATACAGTCGATTCAGAAGATGAAGATGGCGCTTTTCATGAGGCATATGATGAATTCATGAGCGACATGCATTATCCAGCCGCAAATACATGGTATGACCATGTTGATGTAGAGTGCGAAGACGAAGACGATGAGGAGTTTTAATTATGGGACAGCACAAATATAATCCTACTGCTATTGCAGCTAAGAACGGCGAACTGCCGCCCAAGCCTAAGAAGATGAGCAAGCGTGAATCAGAAAGACTGCTTTATGCTAAGTGTAAAGAGATTCTATATAGACCTTTGATTGAAGCATATGAGAAGATGCAGGAAACAGATTATTATAAGGGGTAAAATATGACGAACTTAAATAAGAAAAGAGAAGAAATTATTTATGAATTACTTCTATCTCTGAATAATGGCAATGCATGTTATGTAGACGATAGAGTAAGAATTGCAATTGACCAGTATAATGATTTGGTGAAACAAGGAATTGTGACTGAGTGGTGTGAGCATAATTGGAAGCCAGAAGATGTTCAATACAATCGCTTAAATAATGTGATTGAAGAAAGATATGTATGTTCTAAGTGTGGAAAAGAAGAAATGAGAGTAATTTGTCGTCCATAATAGGAGGTAAATATATATGGAAAGAAATTTAGATGTTATGATGGAAGAACTGCGGCTTGTAAAAGAAGAGAGAAAGCCTTTGTCTGAAGCAATTAGCGTGTTGGACAAAGAGATAGTCAAGCTCAACGATGAAATCGAAGCATATAAGCTGAATAACGGGCTGTATCATCCTATGTCTGAGCTTATTAATTATCTTGGTAAGGATATTGACTCTATTACTCTGGTGGAGAGAGATGAAGAAGGAGCATTGGATACAGACTTCATGTATTGCGATGAGATTCTTGAAGTAGACGAGTTTGGTCATCTTTATTATTCTTCTTATTCTGGTGGAGTCATGGGGTATAATAATGAATCTGGTAAATATGTTCATATGTATTATGGATATCCAGAATATCATGATTATGTTGGTTTCTTAGAGATTGAGATTGATGAAGACTGGTAACGATTAAAAAGAATATTTTAAGAGGTAAAGTTATATGAAAACGGCAGAAATGTGGGTTAAAGCGGAAGAAGATGGACGAGTTTATAAATGTGTAAGTTGGTGGCTTGTTGATTCCAATATATTATATTCTAAAAGCACAGGTCTGATTCAAATCGATAGAAATAAATGTGTTAATCGCATGTTAAATCTTGATAATTGTACCGCTGGTCATAGTTTTGATGAAGAAATGTCACTTGAATGGTCATTGTGTTGTTTTGAATAAGAACACTTAAAAAGTTTATTTTAATAGGAGAAATATAATGTTTAATTTTATTTTACATGTCTTAAATGCAATCTTATGGACATGGATAACAATCAGAGAAACCTATAAGGCAAGTAAAAATCTATACTTTATTTGCGCTTTTGTATGGTGGCTGTGCGTAGTTATCGATATTGTTAGTTTTGCAATTTATCAATAATTAAATTTATATGGGGGAAACGGTTATGATGCTTGAGGCTGTGTGGTTTAAAAATGGCAGAGAGGTTTACAAGGTAAGTCCTGTAATGAATATCGTATGTGATGACAATATGAAGGGCATTGAAGATATTGAAGTGGAAGATGACAAGTATAAGTGGCATGAATATAGCGACTTCAAGGGCGATGCAGACGATTTTATGATTAGAATTAAGAGGTAAAAATGACTGTATTAAATCAAGGTGGCGAATAAAATATGGTAAAAGTTAGGCATGATTTAACTGGTCAAGTATTTGGTAGATTGACGGTTTTATCACAAATTGATGACCACATAAGTTCAAGTGGAGAACGCCGCTCTAAGTGGCTATGTAAATGTATTTGCGGCAATAAAGTTGAAGTAGTTGGCAAAAATCTCAAAGATAAAAAGGTAACATCTTGCGGTTGTTATAAAAGTGAATCATTGGCAGAAAAGAATAAATTAGAAAAAAAGAAATATAATTTATTTTCAGAGAAACTTTTTGACGAACATGGAGAGTATTATATAGGATATACAGATAATACTGGCGCAGAATTTTATATTGATGCAGATGATTATGAGAGCGTAAAGGGCCATTGTTGGTGCGATTTCGAACACCATGGCGGACGCAGATTAACAACTAATATTAACGGAGAGACCGTTGATTTTCATAAATTTATAGGGTTTAAATATCATGACCATATAGACAGAAATAGACTAAATAATCGCAGATATAATTTTAGGCCATGTACAAACAAAGAAAATACCAGAAACAGAAGTTTGCAATCGAACAATACAAGTGGTTTTACTGGTGTTAGATTAGATAAAAGAAGTGGAAGATGGACAGCGCATATAAAAGTAGATGGAAAAAGTATTTATCTTGGAAGCTCTATAAATAAAGATGATGCAATACGGAAAAGACTACAAGCGGAAGTAAAGTATTTCAAAGAATTTGCGCCACAGAGACATCTATTTGAACAGTACGGTATAGAAACATATAATTAAAGGAGTATTAATGAATAATTTTGAAGCGTTTAAATTTATGAGTATTGACAATCTTGTTGATTGGTTAGATAAATATTCAAACATAGACTGCACTCCTTGGGAGCGCTGGTTTGACAAGAAGTATTGTAGGAAGTGTGAGACAGTACGTGGATATCTGCCAGAGTTGAACGGAGAACGTGAATGTGCTTGGTGTGAATTACATAATAAGTGTAAGTACTTTGAAGATATGATTAGAGTCCCAGGTAGAAAGCAAATTATTAGACTGTGGCTAGAAAGCGAAAGTAATTAAAGGAGTGACGATATATGGATGTTTGGACTGCAACTGAAGAAGCATATAAGAATGGATATGCAAAGGGTTATAAGGATGCAATCAGCAAGTTTTCAGAAGAAATCAAAGAAGCAATGTGGCAGATGAGTTATGACGAAGATATCTATGTGCCGTATCCTTTTACATTCGTAGATAAGGTTGCATATAAGTTAGAAGAAGCGATTAATAAGAGATAAAATAGTGGTTTTAATAGGTTGATTATGTATAGGCAAAATCCAGATGATATCCAGAATAAAAAATGTTTTGAGTGTATGTTTTGCGTGTGGAATGAAGAGCGTCAAAAATATGTGTGTGACATAAAGGGATGCTATGAAAATAGTAAATATATAGAATTTAGGCTTTAAAAAAATATTTTAAGAGGTAGATATGAAGTTTTTTAATGTTTTAAAAAGAAAGATTCGTTGTCTGATTAAACGAATTAAACTTTCTGAATCAGACTATTTAACTATGAAAGCTCAGTCGCAAATGTATAAGGCCATGATGTCAACTGTCAAATATAGTTCTGGTTCAGAATACTCAGATGTTTTCGATGCTGATGGAGTCTTAGTTACAAGCATTCGTCAAGCAAGAACTGCAACTGTTCACATTAATATTGTGGATATGTTAGCAGAGGGTGGTATTACATTTAATAAGAATGCAGTTAAGTTAGATATAACAGGATTATAAGAGGTATGTCATGACATTGCAAGAAAGAGTAAACATCGTTTTAAATATGTGCAATAGAGAAATTGATAGACAAGAAGTTCTTATGCGTTGTGCTGAACACCATGACAACGAACACGAATGGCTTAGACGCTATGCTTTACAAGGCGTATATATGACTGTTCGTGACATTTTAAGTGATGATTTTGAACTAGAAGAATGTTAAAGGAGTAAAAAGATGGCTATTGATAGTGGATATTTTGGAGATAACTTTGAAAATATGAGTACGGATGATGTTGCAACTCTGTTGGTAAAGCTTTATGCGGATTATAGATATTATACTGGAAGTTCTGATGATAATTATGCAAGAGCGGTAGGGATTGCAATTAGGATGCTGAGTGATTAACACTATATATTGTGTTGCAGTTGAATTATAAACACTATATATTGTGTCTATATGACACTTAAAATACGAATTTTAAGGGGTAAGAGTATGAGAAAAGAAACCAAAATGGTTACAGCAAAGAATCTAAAAGTTGGGCAAGAAATTCAAGGTTGGACAATTGGAAGCCGTAGATGTATGTGTCGAAAAGTAGTTCGAGAAGTAACCCCGTTTAGAATCCGTGTAGCTTGGCGAACAGAAGATGAAGGAGAATGGGTTGACGCATCTGCCATGTTTGAAGTAGAACTGACCGACAAAGAGTTTTATGAGAAGTATCGTAAAGATGCAGAGGCGATTCAAGCTGCTCTTAAAAATAAAATGCTTCATGATGAGATAGGTTATCACGAGATGTGGAATGCGTGGTTATCATATGATTTATATGAAATGGCTTATCATTGTCGCAAGAAGAATATGAAAGTTATTGGTTATACTGAAGACATTACACCTAAGCATTCTTGGGCTGGACAATTATTAGACATCGGCATTTGTGTAGAAGAGGAAGATGGCACAAGATTTTGGTGTCATACTTCTAGAGAGATATTTGATTATCTAGAAAGAAGCGTAATTATTGCTGATGAAGTATGTAGCGGAAAGTGAACATATGGTTATGAAACTAAAAGATTTAAAAATTGGCAATTTCGAAAAATATGTAGATATTAAATATTCAAAGGATTCAATGCCAGAACTTGTGAGAAAAAGCAAAGAAGATGCAGAATTAGAACTTGAAAATATTAATAAAGGATTAAAGGAACTTCATTATTATCAATATTGCAATAAAGAAGAAGGCGAAGAATGTGAACATTGTCATTGCATATATTCGGTATTATGGCTTGGCAGTGAATTTAAAGTGACTTGCGGAAGGGAAAGTAACTTAAAAACAAACTTTTAAGAGGTGGCAATATGCGTGATGTAAATAGAATTAAACCTTTTTGTGATGAGTTTGCAAAGCTTTGGGCTAATTATCCTGACCTAAGATTTGGTCAGATTATGAGCAACATTGCAAGATATACACAAATGGAGCATAGAAAAGATATGTTCTATATGGAAGAAGATGAGTTGATGGAGATTATTCGTCATCAATTGAGAACTTAAAAATAAAATTTTAAATGGTGAATTATATGAAAAATAAACTAAATAAGGAATTAATTATTTCTGGAATACAGTTTTTTCTAATATCGTATCTGATTACGATGGGATTTATATTTACATATCTAACTATTTGGTGGTGCATTGATTCTTTGCCTAAAGAATCGTATGCAATAAGTGTTTGTGCTATTGCAGGACTTATATCTATGGGCGGTTTATTTACATGGATTACGAAGAGTAATAGAAGAGATATTATTGAATCAGATAAATAAAAATAGAGTTTTAAGAGGTAAAATTTATGAATGGGAAGATTTATAAGGTAGCACAAAACATTACAAAAGAAGAAATTTTGGAAGTTTGCGAGTTTGATGATGTGCCTAACTTTGGCGATGTTTTTACATACGAAGAATTTATGGATGCTGTTGATAGTTGGTGCATTATGGACTATGACGGAACTGGCGATTTAATGTTGTATGACAAGGTTGTTAAGTTTACATCCACTTGGATTCATAATAGAAGCGTTTATTTTGTCAATAAGTTCTTTGTGCCATTTGATGTATTACATTCAATCTTTGGCGACGATATGAAGATTGTTTGGTTTAACAAGTAAAAATAAGTTAGGAGATATATTATGAAAATTACAAAGTCATCATATAAAGCAAGTATGCTAGAAGATTATAAGAGAGCAGCAAATACAGGTTGCAAGAGATGTCCTTGCTGCGGCGAATCAAAGAGCGACCTGCATTATGTATCTCTGGGAGAGCTTAATAAGGGTATTGTAAGTGGCGTATCTAAGACTTGGGCAAAAGGACTATTCAATATGAAGAGTATGAAGTGTGATTGTTATAGATGTCTTACTTGCGGCGCTGAGTGGGAAAGCGAACCATATGAATGGTGCTAAGAGGTAAGCAATTATGGATAAAGCAATTTTAGTAATTGATATGCCAGAACATTGTTACGATTGTCAACTGAGAAATTTTGATTGTTGTAACGTAACGGGCGAGTATGCCGTTCCAACATCTAGGCCATATTGGTGTCCATTAAAAGAAATGCCCAAGCACATTATATGTTTTGGCGAAGATGATTATGTAGACGGATATAACGATTGTTTGGACGAAATTTTAAGCAATTAAAAATGAAGTTTTAAGAGGTCAAAAATATGTTTTGTGATTCAAATAAGTTATTAGAGTTAATCGACTCTGTAAAAGCTTGTAGCGAACATCATAAGGTCGAGTTTATTGGCAGCAAAGAATATTTTGATAAGTTAGCAGAACTTGGATTCTATTTAGACAATGTAAGATATCAAGAGTCTCCGTATGATGAATCGAAAATACTTATATTGCCAGTAAATACTAAGCCAGTTAAGATATATTGCGAAAGCGATGAACTTGATGAATTTAAAGAATATGTTAATTCTCTTAAGTAATGAGGTGAAATTATGGCAGTATTAAAGAATAAAGACGGCACAGAACTGTATACTGATTGTCATTGTGGTTGTAATGATGGTATTAGAATCAGAGTTCACAAAGATGATTTTGACTATTATTGTTTTTGGACTTATACCAATGGCAACTTTTATACCGAACAGGCTGAAACCATATGGAGAATCTTCCGCAAGAAGTTTGAGAAGATTTGGGCAATTATTAGAAATAAAGACTTTTATTACTCTGATGTGCTTATGACAAAAGATGAGTTTGACGAGTTCAGAGAATATATTAATAACATTTAAGAGGTGATATAAAATGTCTCATGGGATTATTGGCGGTATTCTAGGTGTCGCCATTGCATTTGTTTTGGATTTTATTGGTGTAGATACTTATGTACTTGAATTTTTGCAGCCATATTTAACATTTACATTGAATCTATATCATTTCTATGGATTGTTTGGATTCTTAGGAGCGGTTGCAGGTCTTCTTCCATGGTAAGGTGAGTATATGAAGACAACATATAAAGGTTGCGAGATTGAAGTTACCAGAGAACAATGTCTTGGTGGATGGGATATGTTATTCTTTAGTGTCTTTGATGGCAATTATGAAGTAACATCTGGATTTTCTGAATCAAGCGATACTGTTAGAGAATTCATGAAAGATATGAAGAAGTTAGTCGATGAATACAGAGAGAATCCAGAAGAGTACGAGGTGTATGTATGAGCTTAATTAGAATTTCAGAAAGCGATGACTGGATTGTTGATTACGATACAGAGCGTGGTATGTATCGAGTAAGCTACTTTGAAGATGGTCATTTCGTAGACCAGCATCGATTTGATTGTTATGAAGAAAAGGAAGTAACCAACAAAACCGAACTGATAGGATGGTTGTTAGGGCAAAAATATAATATCGTTGATGAAAAGAGCGACAATATAACAGAAGAATTTGAAAAGCAACATCAATGGGAACTGAGCAGAAATTGTTTTATTAATAAGGTTGTAAAATATATTGAGCAAATGACATAAAAATTATATTTTAAGAGGTAAAGTTATGAGAGATGTGGCTAGAATTAAACCTTTTTGTGATGAGTTTGCAGAACTTTGGTCTAAGTATCCAGACCTAAGATTTGGTCAGATTATGAGCAACATTGCAAGATATACTCAAATGGAATATAGAAAAGATATGTTCTTTATGGAAGAAGAAGAATTAATGGAAATTATTAGACATCAACTGAGGTGATAGAAAAATGAAGATTTCAAAAATGATTAAAAATTTGCAGGAGTTCATGGAAGAGCATGGAGACCTTGAATGCTGGTATTCAGTAGATGACGAAGGTAATGCGTATCATCCCATCTATTTTACTCCTAGTAAGTATTACGTGAACAATGACAATGAAGATGTTTATCAGACTTTAGAAGACCTGGATTATTACGAGGTTCATATTGAAGATGTTCGTCCTATCTGCATTGTTAATTAAGGTGGTGACTGATTATGGCTATAGCAACTGGATTAACAAGAGAACAAGTTATTCAGAATATTAAGGATTGTGGACAGTCCTTAATTGATAACGCAGAAGATATTGTTGATAGATATAAGTACAGATGTGCAACTGTTATCACTTGTTATGTAGACAATGATGACAGAGCGCCGTACATTAGTATTGATACAGAGATTATCCCAGAGAAGTTCGTGGAAAGAGTCAGAGAGGGCAAGATATGAAATCAGATTGTTATTTCGAAGAATGCAAAAATTGCATTAATAGAGAGTATAGCAATGATTTAATTTGCTGTTTAAGTAATAGACTGCATCTTGCTTGGCAAAGACTTCTCTTGGAGCTACCGCTTATTAATAAGTTTATAGATAAACATGAATCATGTAGTTATTTCGAAAAGGATATAAAATATGAATACTAAGATTATTTGTGCAAGGTGTAATGGACATGGCTATATTCCTCGTCATGATTATGAAGCATCCAAGTTTAGATATGAACTATGCGATAGCTGTTGGGGTGAAGGTCATATCAAAATTATAAGCGATGATATCATTATCGAAGAAGATATGGTCTATATAACTAAGAAAGAGTACAATGAACTGCTTGAATACAAATATATGTATGAAAACTTATGTAAGTAAGAGGTATAAATATGACTGGAAATGAAGCAATCGCTATTCTTTTTAATGAATATAAGAATGAAGTTCAAAAGGGTGGAAGAGGTTGTGGTAAGACAGCTTTGAGAACCGCTCTGCTTATGGGAGCCAATGCTATTAGCTTGGTGCAGAAAGCAATGGGCGATGATGAATATTGGACTGCCGATAAGATTGAAGCCTTAGAAGAACTGCTGAAAAGGAGAGGTATTGTATGAACAGAACTTATTCGCTAACGCATAATTCTGATGAGCTAAAAAAGTTAATTTTGGAAAATCCAGATTTACTGATTGTAGTTCTTGCAGGAGATGACGCAAGCAGCGGTTATTGGGGTTGGACATATTGTAGCAGTATTTCATTTCATATAGATGAAATTCTTGATTGTGATTATTATGACTATGATGATGTTGTATTTACAGACAGAGATAGATTAGAAGAGAAAATCACAGATGACCTTTATGATGATTATCATATGAATGCAGAAGAATGGGATAAAGCGGTTAAGCGTAAGTTAGAAGAGCTTGAACCTTATTGGAAAAAGGTTATTGCAATTTATGCTTCAAATTAAGAGGTGATGATATGGAGTGTAAGAATTGTAAGTATCTTTGGGTAGGCGGAGACAAGTTTCCTAATTCATGTAATATTACACATTTGTGCAACCCAAAATCTTGTGACCTAGTAAGTGACGAAGATGTAGAAATTCTGGATATTTGTTATAACTGCAAGCACTGGTACGGCATGGGCGATTGGGGATTGAGTTGCGCTAAGAATTATTATAATTGTAGCAGCAATGGATTTGACAAGGCTTGCGACCAATTTGATAGAAAGATTAGGGTTTAATATGGATTTTAAAACATATATGAAAAATACATATGAAAATGTATGTAATTTTAACAGAGTGTTTAACCCTTGGTTAAAGTGGAAGAATGTTAAACTGTCAGACATATGTCCTTGTAATACTTGTGAGGTAAGTATTGAGTTGAGAAAGCGTCAATATGAAGTGCAAATGTCTGGTGGATTACAAGAAGAAATTATGAAACCATGCGAACATTGTATGGATTCTACCATTTGGAAAATGGAGTGTCTTGAAAAATTGCACTGGTATGAAGATAATGATGACAACTTAAAAACATAGTTTTATTCGTAAATAATAATTATTCTTATTTAAGAAGGTAAGCAATATTTGATAAACTTATAAGTTATATGGTATTATTAAATGAAAAGATAATATCAAATTTATAAGGGAGCGAATATTATGAACAGCAATATGCAGGAGTTCATTGATTCAATTGAATCAAAAAATACTCAAAAAGTAATTCGATTTGTGTTCAAAGATATTGGTGCCGACAATATTGAAAACTATAATGCAATGGAAATGGAACAGCTTATATTAAATAAAAAGCCTAGTTCTTACAAAGAAATAATAACTATTGTCTATGTCCTTTCTTCTTATTTTAAATATTTACAAGAACAAGGTGCAATTAAAAATGATAACGCATACCAAATTGTACAATCGTTGGATAAAAAGTTGTTATGGAAGAAATCTAAACCAAATGCAAAAAAGAAATTTATATCACATGAACAATTTGAAAGAGTAGCTAAAGATATTGCTACATATGAAGAATACAATTCTTTATATTATGAATTGCTTTTTAGTTGTATTTGGATTGGCATATATTCAGACGATTTAAGCGTTATAAAGAATTTACGAAGTTCAGACATAAACGATGATGGAATGATAACCTTGCGAGAAGATAATGGACATGTTTATAAATTTAAAGTATCAGAAAGATTAGCAAAAGATTTGAAACAGCTTGCTAATATTGATGTATGGCAACGCCCAAATCGTTTTGGTATATGTAATGTAGAAATGCGTGGCGTATATCCAGATAGTGTTTTCAAAATTGAAAGTAGAAGTACGGCATCAAATGATAGTTATAAGTTTACATTTTACGCCAAACTAAGAAAAATTGCAAAAGAATACTTAGAGCATTCTTTACTTCCATTGCAATTATATACAAGTGGTATAATGTATCGCATTAAAGTCGAACTAGAAAAGAATGGTATTTCTCTGGAAGAAGCATTTGCAGATAATAGTAGAAATAAAATGGCACATTTAATAATTTCGAAAGAATTAGTTCGTTGTAACAGCAATATAGAAGTAGGAAATTTCAGAGAATTAGTTAAAGGGCATTTGGATTCTTTTTGAGAAAAGTGTGAAATTATTATTAAATAGTAACGAACATCAAACAAATGTTCGCTCTTTTGTATTGTAATCTTTTTAAAATTATTGTAATATACTTTTAAGGAGAGAAGCCACGAAGCACTTTGATACTGTAAAGCATTTAATATTGTGCTTCGTGGTGGAAGCGTCATTATACATATATTAGGAAGGATAGTGTAAGATGGATGTAATTACAAATGAAACTTTAATGAAGTTTGGATTGGTTAAAGACAATAACAATTCAAAATTAAAAGAAATTTTTAAAAACAATTCAAAATTAAAAGAAGTACATATAGACATTTATCCAGACAATCCTCTAATTACTTCTTCGGAACCATTCATGCTTCTGTTAAGAACGATTGAAAACAATGTAATAACTTTAATTGATGAAGATAGATTCATCTTTCAAAGGAATGACGGCTATGGAACTTACTTCATAAATGTATTGTTTTCGAAAATAACAGAGTGCTATTATAAAGCTTCCGAAGGATTCTTTGAATTTATCTTAAATATTCAAAATATATACTATAGAATAACTGTTCTAAACTAAAAAAATTATAAGAAAAGGTGAAGTATGTGAAAGCGAAATTAAATGCTGTTTTATATATAATCACTATTATAATAATTGTTATACTATCTATTGGATATATATATGAGAAACAACAAGTCAAAACAACCGCACAACAACCAGAGCAACAAAAAATAAAAATAGTAGAGATAGAGACCAATAAGGAGGTAGATGCTCAGGCTGTTGAGCCTGTTAGTTTAGGAGAGTTTAAATTAACAGCCTATTGTTCATGTAAAATTTGTTGTGGAATATGGGCTATTAATAGACCGAATGGGATAGTATATGGAGCCATCGGAGAAGAGTTAAAAGAAGATTATAGCATAGCCGTAGACCCAAATGTAATCCCATATAGAACAGAAGTTATCATAAATGGTAACACATATAAAGCTCAAGATTGTGGCGGCGCAATTAAAGGAAATATAATTGATGTTTATTTTGAAGACCATGATGAAGCATTAAATTTCGGAGTACAATATGCCGAAGTATTTGTAAAAATCTGAAAATTTATCTTGACATTTTATGTAATAGATGATATAATACATTTGTAACAGATAATGTTATACAGAATAAATTAAATAATGAAAGGGATAAAAAATGAATACAACATTAAAATTTGATAAGGTCATTCTAACAAAGGAGTTAAATGATAAGTTTAAGCAGGTTGGCGAAGCATTTGAAATTGCCAATATCCTAGAAGATTCTTTCCTTCTGAGAAGTGCGAAGACCAGAGTGGCTATTGGTGTAGTTAGTTTTAGTGATTTTGAAGAACATTTTGTTCATGCAAAAAACTTCAAGGGATTTACTGATTGGCAGCTTCTTGTAGGTTTTGATGGTCAGAGCGATGCTATGTATCGTACGAACAGAAAGAAGGTTCAGGTTAAGTTTGTAACTACAAAGGATAGAGCAGAATCTTGTTGTTGCAAAGACGACGATTTTAACCTTGGATTTGGCATTCAGCTTGCTTATCTAAGATGTCTCAACAAAGCAAGAGCAAGACAGAAGGAGAAGCTTGAAGCTGAACTGAAGATGGTTAACCATGAACTTGCAGAAAACGAAGCTATTATTAAGAAGATGGTAAACTCTTTGGATAAATAATTTGAGGCGATAGATAATGTTTTATATTTTCATTAGAGCATGTAAAAAATATAGATTTAATTTTTTATTAAATACATATGGCAAAGATGCATTGACACTTCGTCCCAATGACACGTTTGAATACATTGATGTCAAGCAAGGATTTTACAATAGAAATTATTTTATGCTGTTTGTTAAAGCAATTAAAATAATGAGAGAGTATAGAAAGAAGCAGGTGGTTTAACTTGATTTATCTCGATGCTGCAAGTACTGCCAAATACACAAATACAGACGATATTATTGTAAATACAATTACAACTGCAATGAGAGACAGTTGGATGAATCCTTCTAGTTTATATGCTGTTAATGTAAGAGATAAGATTAATAAGTGTAGAGCAAATATTGCAAACTTTATCGGCGCTAAGTCAGAAGAGGTTTATTTTACAAGTGGAGCAAGTGAAAGCAACAACTGGGCTATTCGTGGTTGGGTAGATAACTGGCGATTAGACGATTATAAATCTATAAACATTATTACAACTCCTATAGAACATAAGTCTATATTAAATACAGTTAACAATTCAAGCCTTGGTGCTATTGTACAGCATTGTAATGTAGATGAATATGGGCTTGTTGATTACGATAATTTAGAATCATTGTTATATTTTTGTAATGAGAATAAAGAACCTACTCTTGTAAGCGTATGTATGGCAAACAATGAAATTGGTACTTGGCAAAATATTCGAAAGATTTCTGAATTAGTACATAAATACAATGGAATTCTACATACTGATGCAACGCAAGCTCTTGGTCATATTCCTATTGATGTAGAATATCTTGGAATCGACATGATGAGTTGTAGTGGACATAAGATTTCTTCTGCGTTAAGAGGAATTGGTTTCTTATACAAAAGAAATGACATAGAAATTCAGCCTCTTATTCATGGAGCGCAAGAAAATGGTTTGCGTGGTGGAACCGAAAATACATATGGAATTCTTGGATTAAGTAAGGCGCTTGAACATTGTTATCCAAATATCGAATCAATGGAAGAGCTAAGTAGAAAAAGAGATTACTTTATCGATTATCTTAAATATAAGTTTGGATGCAAATTGAATGGGCATGACATTGATAGACTTCCAAATAATATCAATGTAACATTTCCACAAAATATTACGGGAGAGTCTTTATTGTATACGCTTGATTTAAGCGGCATAAAAGTTGCAACTGGTTCAGCTTGTAATAGCAGTTCCATTGAACCGTCGCATGTTCTTAAAGCAATTGGACTCAGTAATGAAGATGCAATGCGCACAGTTCGTTTTACTTTGTCAGAAGACATTACATATAGAGAAATTGATAAAGTTATAGACGAAATTGATAAAGCAATTAAACTAATTGAATTAAATTAAATGGAGATTGACAACATGGACAAGTTTATTATTGGTGGAAATAGTAGTGGCAAGACTCGCAAGATGTTAGAAGAAGCTAAGAAGAGCAATGCAATTGTTGTGTGCAAGAATCCGTATTCAATGGAAAGCAAGGCAAATTGTTATGGCATTTTTGGCTTAAAGTTTATTAGATATGAAGAAATGAATGCTGATATTCTATGCGGCGAAAAGATTGCAGTTGATGAACTTGGCGAGTTCTTTAAGTATTGCTTCGGAGTAGAACTTGATTCATTTACAATGACTATTGACTGAAAAGAGGTGAATCAAGTGAGCTATCGTGTATATGACAGAAAGAAGAAAAAGTTTGTTACCGATAACATTTTCTTAACCCCAGATGGTGAACTGGTAGAATCTAAAAAGTCTTTGTTTGGGAACAAGATGACGTTTGTAGACGGAAATCGATATGTCTATCAAAAGTATATCGAATTAAATGATAAAAATGATGTTCCTATTTATATTGGTGATATGCTTAATGCAAAGGTATCAGATGATAAAATCGTGCAAGGCATGGTTACTTTTGCAGAAGAATTATCCGCTTATATCATTCTATGCTTTGAAACAGATGAGTATTATACCCTTGGCACTGATGTATGTCAGTTTATTGAAGTAGTTGGCAATGTGTTTGACGAGAAAAAGGGTAAGAAGGATGGTAACAAATCATTATCAGAATAAAAGATATGACCGAGAAAAGTTTATTAATGAACATCTTGGGAATGGTCGTGTGGTTGACGAATTTATAGTTGACAGAGGGCATCCAAACGGTGCAGAAAGACATTGTATAACAGATAATGCAATTATCATTATATATAATGTTATAAGCGGTAAGCTGGTTACAAAGCTATTGGCAAGACCTCAACAAATTAGACGATATTATGAGTCTACTGGCAGAAAACATCCGTCAGAATATGATAGTATTATAGAGCTTGCACGACAGCATCAATGTCTTGGTTATAACAATATGTAGACGCTATATAGTATTAAAAATATAAAATAGAAATTTTATGTTATTATCTGGAGGTGAAAATATGGAAAGTGTAAAAATTTATCTTAGCGGTTCAATGGCTGGTGTTTCATTTGAAGAGCAATCTAAGTGGCGAAATCAAGTTATGGAAGCAATTAAGTACGGATACGAACACGAGAAGAGCGCAACTTTCTTTAATCCTGTAAATTATTACAATTTTAGAGACAAAAATCATAAGAGCGAAAAGGAAATCATGGAGTTTGATTTGTATAACTTAAGAAATTCAGACTTGGTGATTGTAAACTTTAATAACATTTGGTCAATTGGAACCGCAATGGAACTGATGTTGGCCAAAGAGATGCACATTCCTGTAATCGGTTGGAATTCAAGTGGAGAAGAATTACATCCGTGGTTGTCAGAATGCACGACTCGTCTATGTGACAATCTAAGAGAGACAGTTGAGCATGTTGTTAATTTTTACCTAAATTAAACAAATATAAATACATAAATTTGTGCAAAATTACATCTTGAAAAACATTGGAAAATATAGTATAATATGTATGTAACTGTTAAGGTTATAAAAAATAAAAAACAAAACAAGTATTGAAAGGAAGTAAAAATTATGTCCGAGAAAAAGACTATCAAGAAGGCCGATTGGCAGTCCAGCTTTAATCTGATTGGCAGACCCGTTATTAATGACTACACTTTTAAGATTGATGAGAAGAGTGAAAAGTCTAACTGGGTATACAACGCATTGAATCTGGGTGTTGATTGTGGCGAAAAGTACGGCACTGTATACGCAGAAATGATGGGCGGTTATAGCGAAGAGAACGAGAATCGCATTTACGCACACGGCAAGAAGGATGATGGCTCTGACAATTTTGATGAGCAGATTGTTGTTGCTTGGGAAGACCGCTTTAAGGATGAGGTTCTTGAAGATATTGGCGACATGTCTTTCTTGACCATTGGTCTGGAGAAGACAAACGCAGATAAGACTTATTATGAAAAGTTCCTGTCTGCATATGATGCTATCGCTTATATCAAGGAACATCTGACTGAAAATATGGTTATCAATGTTCGTGGTAATCTGAAGTATTCTGAGTACAATGGTGTTGTACAGGTTCGAAAGAATATTACTAGCATTGCGCTGAGCAAGGTTGATGACGCTTCTAAGTATAAGGCAACATTTATTCAGTCCATTCTGCTTGATAAGGACTCCGCAAGCCTGAAGGAAATCGACAAGGATAAGGGCGTTATGTTTGTTAATGCTAGAGTTCTGGACTATGTGAAGGAAGTTAACGGCGTTGAAGTAAAGGGTCAGTATCCTTACAAGAAGCAGTTTGAGTTTGCAATGGATTTCTCCAATGAAGCTCAGTGCAAGAAGATTTATGAAAAGCTGTTTAAGGTTAAGAAGGATGTCTCTCAGGTCACTTTTGAAGGCGAATTCGTCGAAGGTGGCGCTGTTGTCACTATGACCGTGGATGACCTGCCCGAAGATATTCGTGATTTGGTTGATATGGGTCTTTATACCGAAGAGGAAGCATGTGCAAAGTGTACTGCAAATGGTAATCGTGAACGCCGTATGGTGCTGAAGAAGCCTTACTTTAAACTGGTTGGCGAAGACAAGGTTCCTGTCGTTCAGAGATTTGATGGCAGATTTACTGAAGATGACCTGTATCTGGATTATCTGTTTAAGGGCAAGGCCGCAAGCAATAACGAAGCAGAAGCAGAAGCAGAAGATGAGTCTGGCTCTGACAATAGCATGGCTTGGCTGAATCAGATTTAATACAAACATATAATAATTAAGGTTATAAACATATGAGGGGCTTAAATGCCCCTCGGCAAAAAAATGAATGAATAGGAGTATGATATAATGGCTAAGTTTGGTAAAAAGAATAAGGTGTCTCTGAATCCGCTGGACGCAAATATTTGTTTGCTTGGTCTGCCTAAGATTGGTAAGACAACTATTATGAAGGAAGTTGCAGAAAGGCTGGTTGGCGAGGACGGTTATCTGTTCTTGGAAATGTATCGTGAAAACGGTGCTAAGTACATTGAAGACATCGTTTATGAAGATGTCCCCGATTGGGATACCTTTGTAGAAATTATTGATGATATTGTTGACAATAGAACTACTGATTATGCAGATTTGAGAGTCGTTTTCTTGGATACTCTGGACAACGCACTTCAGTTGGCCGAACAGGAGTCTATCCGTCTGTGGAACAAGGAGAACCCTCAGAAGAGAACCACTGCTATCAATGCTGCTTGGGGCGGTTATATGAAGGGACAGGACAAGGCAATGGAACTGTTGCAGGAGCAGTTGTTTAGACTGAGAACTGTTGGCGTTGCTTTTAGCGTTATTGGCCACGTCCGTCAGACCACTATTACAGACCCCATTACGAACGAGTCTTATCAGCAGATTACTTCCGATGTCTCTCAGAGATATTTCAATCAGTTGAAGAAGAATATCGACTTGGTTGGTATTGCTTATATTGACCGTGAGATTGTTAAGAATAAGACAAACGGTAAGGAAGTGCTTACCGTAAAGTCCGAGACTAGAAAGATTAAGTTCAGAGACGATAATTATACTGTTGATAGCGGTAGCCGTATGAGCCAGATTGTTAATGAAATCAACTTTGATGCAGATGAGTTTATTAAGGCAATGAAGGATGCGCTGGAAGCGGAGGTTAAGAAGGGCGGCAAGTCTGTCGAAGAGCGCAAGAAGGAAAACGAAAAAGAAGAAAAGGAAAATATGAATCGTATCGCTAAGGCCGAAGCAAATGCCAAGGTAGAGAAGAGCATCGATGAAATGAAGGCCAAGATTATTGAGTTCTTCTCTGCTAACAAGGCCAATATGAGCGTTATTAAGCCTGTGCTTGAGCTTTGTCGTGAAAACGGTTTTGACAATCCTACTAATATCAATGACATTGAAGTTGCAAAGAAAGTGCTTGATGCTTGTAAGTAATAATTAATGTTATACCAGTTATACCCCTATGATAATATTATTGTAGGGGTATAACAGTATAAAATAAGAATATAAATTGAGGTAAGAATATGGCGAGAAAAAAGATGACAGAAGAAGAAAAGATAGCGTGGGAAAATCTATACAATTATGTCAAAAGGAACATAATGGGATATGATGATAATCAAGCTTTATCTAATACGATGGTTCTGAGATTAAAGGGTTTATTAACTAACAAGTTTATAGAGAATAACAACATTAAAAGTACCGCTAATTATTCTTATGAAACCATACTAAATGCATTTAAGTATTCTACGTTAGATATTCAAAGAGCATTAAGAACTAATAATTTTAAGGATGAATCGCATAAGTTTAATTACATTCTTAAGATTGTCGAAAAAAATATTAATACTGTTTATGTAAAAATGAAAAACGCTGAAAAAGCAAAAGAAGAAGCAAAAAATATGACAATAGAGGCTCCTACTCATACAGGAGCAGAGTTTAAACCGAGAGAAAAAAAGAAAGATAAGTTCACGGACTTATGGTAAGTGGGGTAGACAATGGCAGAAATAATAGGAAAAAGATTCGGAAGATTGATTGTTTTAGATAAAATAAAAGCGTGCAAAGAAACAAATTATCGTACAAAATATTTATGTCAATGTGACTGCGGTAACAAAATCTTTTCTGAAAGTTATAAATTGAAGTCATTGCATACAACATCATGTGGATGTTATCGCTCAGAAACGATTGCAGAACGCAATAAAAAATCTAACACATATGATTTATCTGGTGAATATGGCATTGGATATACATCTAAAGGTGAAGAGTTTTATTTTGATTTAGAGGATTACGATTTAATTAAAAATTATTGCTGGCATAAAGATGGCGATGGATATATATGTACCACTGTTAATAAACAAAAGATATATTTACATAGGCTTATACTCAATTTAGACAAATATAGTAAGATATTTGTAGACCATCGTTTTCACAATGCGTTCGATAATAGAAAGAACAATTTAAGAAAATGTACAAACACACAAAATGTACGAAACTCTAAAATTCAGAAAAATAATACATCTGGTGTGACTGGTGTGTATTGGGATAATAATCATCAAGGATGGCACTCATTTATACATGTAAATAATAAAAAGATTTCTCTTGGTGTACACAAAGATTTTGATTATGCGGTAAAACTAAGAAAAGATGCCGAAGATAAATATTTTAAAGATTTTAGTTATGATAATAGTATGAATGGCGGTGTAAGTCATGGCTGAAAAAAACAGCAAGTTAAGCCCATTCGAAAAGCAGCAAGCCGAAGCAGCGAAGCAAATTCTTGAATATAAGCTAGGTGCTGAAGCTTCTATTGTTTCAATGATATACAAGAATCCAGACCTGCTTAGAGAGACCAATTTACAACTTAATGATATTCATAACAACTGTTGGCGTGTATATTTTGAAATCGCAAGAGATATGATTATCAACGAAAAGAAGGCGACTCTTTCAGAGGTCGATATTGGTCTTTACCTAGAAAAGCATCCAAAGTTGGCTGATAAATACTACAATGAATATGGTGGATATAAAACTATTGAGGATTCTGGTTTTTATATTAAAGAAGAAAACTTTGATAGTTATGTGAGAGATTTGCGAAAGTGGAATGTAGTAGCCAAATTAATTAAACATGGGTTCCCTTGCGATAAAGCAAGACTAAGTGAGATTTGTGATATGTCTGCTGAAGAACTGTATGATGAATATACGGTTTATTTGAATGACATTTTTGCAAATGTCGATAATAATATCAAGTCATATAATGGCTTTGCAGATATGAAAAACTTAATTGACGAGCTAGATGCAGGTAAGAATGTTGGTATTCCATTTGCAAATTGTGAAATTCTCAATTTAGAGACTGGCGGTATGCTAGGTGGTAACATTATTGGATTTGGAGCGGCTTCTGGTGTAGGTAAGTCAACGTTAAGTATTAACTACATTTTCCCCACAATAATGAAAAACGATTTAAGAGCAGTGTTTATTATTAATGAGGAAGATGAAACTAAGTTCCGAAAAGAAGCACTAACATGGTATTGTTCAAATGTTTTAAAGCATCCAGTACCAAAGAGAGTTCTTAGAGATGGAAACTTTGATAAGGAAACCAAGGAGGCTTTATATAAAGCTGCTGAATGGTTTGAGAGTATTCAAGAAAAAAGACATATCACGATTATCCCTCTTGAGCAGTATACTGCAAGAACTGTTATTAAACTTATTAAGAAGTATACCAAGATGGGTTGCGATGTAATTGTGCTTGACACATTAAAAGAAAGCTATGATTCTCGTGATAAAGAGTCTTGGAAGTCTCTTATGACCGACTGTGTTGATTTTTATGACTGTATTAAGCATACGGATACATGTATGGTTATCACATATCAGCTTGTAAAGAACAAAAGTAAGTATCTTACAAATGCAGATATTGGTATTTCTAAAGGTATTTTGGATATTTTTAGCTTGAATGTTTTCTTTAGAAGACCTTTGCAAACAGAGTATGAGGGCGAAAAAGATGAATTGTATTGCTATGTCCCCATTAAGAATAGTAGCAGTAAACGTGAATTTAAGCTGAAAAAGGATAAGCATTACATGATTGGATTCATTAGCAAAAACAGACATGGCATGAGCGATATACAGATTATTAGCGAAGCAGACTTTTCTATTAATTATTATAAAGACCTTGGATATTGTACCGTTTTACAAGATTTTTAAATAATAAATAAAATTATAAGGTAAAAGACTATGACAATCAGTGAACTGAAAGAGTATATTTACAATGAGCGAAAAATTGAATATGTCTTAGAAGAAATTGGCTGTCATAATATCGCTTATCATTCAAACAAAGACTTCTATTCATGCGGTAATTATAACGGTGATAACAAAGGTGCAATTAATGTAAGGAATAATGAGTATCTAGGTGTAATTAATTATACTAGAACCAAAGAGTTTGGGGATAATTCAGATATTATTACCTTAGTCCAATATAATAAAAATATGTCTTTTATCGAGGCAATTAAATATCTTCATAAAATTCTTGATTTGCCATTTGAATTTAAGAAAAAAGAAGAGAAATCACAAAAGAAAGTTGACCATCTGAATATATTTAAGCGGCAGTTAAGAAGCGGAAGAAGACAGATTAATGTTGATGATATTCATATTTTAGATGATAAACTGCTAGATGATTATGTTCCGATGTTACATGTTGATTGGTTTCGTGAAGGCATTATGCCATGGACTAGAGAAAAGTTTAAGTTGGCATATTCATATAAACACAAGAGAGTTGTTGTACCAATGAGATATTGGTTAACAGGAGAACTTCTTGGTTTTAACCAAAGAACAACTGTAGAGAATTATGAAGAGTTTGGAATTAAAAAATATTTCATAACTCCTACATATCAAAAGGCATTAAACCTGTATGGCTTATATGAAAATTATGATTCAATTCAAAAGGCAGGATATGTAGTTGTTGCAGAGAGTGAGAAGTCTGTTTTAAAAAGAGACTCTTTGGGAGACGGCACAGTTGTAGCATTATCTGGCAAAAGCATATCCGATGAACAAGTTCGCATTCTTATGGGATTAAATGTTGAAATTGTAATTGGGCTTGATAAAGATGTCGATATGAGCGAAATAAGACATTTATGTGAAAAATTTAAGAATGCCAGAAAGGTATCTTATATACATGATTTCATGGATATTCTTGGCGAAAAGGACGCTCCGATGGATGCCAGTAATAAAGATTATCAATTCTTGTTTGAAAGCAGAGTTGTTTATGATAGAAGTGAACAGCGCAAGTATCAAGAAAGTTTAAAAATTTAAAAAACGAACACAATATATTGTGTTTTAATTTCGTAAATAACACTATATATTGTGTTCAGAGGCTAATAAAATGGTGATTTTAAGTGGTGTTAGAAGTATGTATATTAAAACTTTAAATGTCGATTGCTTAATTGATGGTATTTTAAAGCATGAAAAGATATGGTTTCATAGCCCTCCATCAAGAAGCACATTATATAAATGGACTAAAGATATAAATGAATATCTTGAACTTCATAATTTTGACTGGAGAGTAAAAGCAGATTACAAAACCAGTTGTATTTGTAAGTTATAAAATTACGATTTTAAGTGGTAAATATTTAAGAGGTAAAAGAATGAAAGACATTTTATTAAAATGCAATAAATCTCTGAGTTATATTTGTTCTTGCATTTGTATGTCTAGTGCAAAAAATGATTCAGAAAAAAGAGATTTTTTCGCAAAATATCTATTGAATAATAATATAGATAAAAATCAAATAAGAGATGGTATGGCATCTGTGAGCAAGAATAATCTGCCGAAATGGAGTGAAGTAGTCGATTTGTATAATGAGCTACAGAATAATACAATAGAAGATGCACACAGCGAAAAAGAGTTTGTTGACTATAATGAATGTCCAGTTCTGTGTACCTTAAAAAGAAAAGAAGAACCGTTGATTACAAAAGTTAAAACAGACGAATTTACAACAATGGTTGAAAATAATTTTGATTATAAGTTCACAGGAGAAAGTAAGGTTTATCCATATGAATTGCCGAAGTTACCAAATGATTTTAACATTTGTTGTATTGTTGGTGCAAGTGGTAGCGGTAAGTCTACTATGTTAAGAGAATTTGATAGTAACTTGTATAGTTTCGAAGATAAGAAGTATGATGACAATGCTATTGTATCAAATTTTGAAACACCAGAAATTGCAAGCGAAAGATTGTCTGCATCTGGTTTAAATAGTATGCCAGTGTGGTGTAGACCAAGAAGAGTGTTAAGCGTTGGCGAAGGATTCAGAGCTGACTTGGCACTGAATATGGATAGTTATAAAATCTTTGACGAATTTACATCTACCATTGATAGAAATGTCGCAAAGTCTACTTGTAATGGTATTCAAAGATATATAAGAAAGAACAATATACATAATATAGTTTTTTGTTCTTGTCATAAAGATTACATTCCTTTCTTAAAGCCAGACATTGTAATTGATTTGGATGAAGAAAAGGTGTTTGATTGCCGAGGTAAACGCTTGGGGGAAACATTACCCTACAAGTCTACGAATCAGATGCCAAAGACTTGTGGGGTATTTTTAGGCAGCATCATTATTTAAGTGCAGATTTTAACAAGGCAGCGAAGATGTTTGTTGTTTATTGGGGTGAAACATTGGTTGGCATGGCATCTGTTTTGCCAATGCCGTGTGGCACAGTAAAATATGCATTCAGACAGCATCGTTTGGTGGTACTTCCTGATTATCAAGGGCTTGGTTTTGGCACAAAAATTAATGATTTTATAGCGAAATATTACATTGACAGAGGATGTAAGTATTTTATTAGAACAACACATGTTAGATTAAATAATCATTTGTCAAAATTGCCTGAATGGAAAGGTACTTCAAAAAATGGAAAGCTCAGAGATGAGTGGACAATAAATAAAAATAGAGAAAAGCAAAAAGATGGATTAATGCATGTCAATGTTGGAGATAAAAGAGTTGCAGCATCATTTGAATATCTTGGATATGATTATGTTAATAAACCTGAAAAAATTATCAAAATAAAAGATATTGATGATATTGAAAGATTTAAGAGATACATCAATAACCTTAAAGAAAAATATTATGTAAAGGTTGTAACTGGAACGCCAACAGAAGACAATGAAATTGAAACTGCCATGCAAGAATTGGGTGTTAGAACAGAACAATTATATTATAGAAAAAATGGCGAGTTAATTGAAAACGGCAAATATAAAAAATACGAATATTTTTATTTTGATGAGTAAGAAATAAGGTTATAAGAAAATGTTCGATAATTGCAACATGGTTAATTCCTATTTTTGCAATATTAAATTTTTATATAGTTTTTATGGCAACAACACATAACTATACATTAAAAAGTTTGATTTTTGCATAATTATTCTATATAAAAATGTTGCAAAACATTGCAAATCGCACATTTTCGAACATATAAAATTGCAGTTTTAAGAGGTAAATATTATGTATGAATATAAGGCTATTATAACAAATGTTGTTGATGGAGACACATTTGATATGGATATTGACTTGGGATTCCATATTCACATCCATGAAAGAGTAAGATTGTTAGATGTTGACACTCCAGAGAAGTTTGGAGGAGAAAGAGACCTTGGTCTACGTGTAAAGGAATATGCAAAATATAGGTTTTTACATAGACAAGTTATTATCAAATCTGAGAAAGCTAACATAGCAGCAAACACAGATAGTTTTGGCAGATGGCTTGTTAGAGTAGATGTAAATGGAAAAGATATCTGCGATATTTATAATTCTCTTGGCATAAATAAGAAGTGTGACACATATAGCGAAGATAATGTGCGAAAGCTAGAAGACTTATATAAGCCAGATTGGTTAGAACAGATTTAAGATTGCGGTTTTAAGAGGTAAATATATATGGGTATGATTGGTTTTCCTGAGCCATTGTGGAGCAACAATAACAAGATTGACGAAAAGATTGTAAAAAATATTTTTGAAAACATACAAAAAGGTATTTATCCGAAATTTGGTTCTCCTGAAATAAAGTGTAGCAAATGTATGTTTTTCGGTATTGTTTGCCCTCCTAGTACAGAATATGTCGGATGCTATGGCGGTTGGAAAAGAGAAAAGGAGTGATTGAATGGCAAGATTATCATATGAAGAATTAGAAAAGATAAAGAAGAAATATGGCGTTACACGATTATGGTCGTGGTCAAGAATGAACACATTTGTGACTTCAAAGTTTGAATATCTGTTAAAGTATATTCTGAAATCAAAAGAAGATAGATGCGATAGTTGTTATACAACGCTTGGTACTATTTGTCATGATACGCTAGAGAAGTTCTATGAGGGGAGAATTGAATATAAGGATATGATTAGCGATTATAATGATGGTTTTACTACCGCAATTACAATCGCAGACCTTAAATTTAATCGTTCTGACGAGGAGAAGAATAAGAGCATTGGCGAAAAGTATAATGAAAATCTTGTTCATTTCTTTAAGAACCATGTGCCTTATAAGCATAAGCTATTAGTAGAAAAACCGATTATATTTGTTGTTGATGGCAATGTATTCGTTGGATATATTGACGGCTTATACAAAGATGATGAAGGATATTATTATCCAATAGACTTTAAGACTAGTAGTATTTATACTGGTAAAACTCTTGAAGAAAATTCGGGTCAGCTAATTGGATATGCTATTGGTTTGAGCCAATTAGGAATTTCTATTGACAAGATTAGACCTCAGTTCAATTTCTTAAAGTATTGTACTATTAAATACGAACAGAAGAATGGTACTGTGAAGTATAGAAATGTTGAGAGATGCAAGATTGGCGAGAGCTTACAAAGCAATGCAAAGACTTGGCTAAAACACTTTAAGTATGAACCTGATGAATACTTAAAAGAATTGCTTGATACAAACAGTATTGATTGTTTACCTAATGAAGTTAAGGCTAAATATGAAATTACTGACTGTCATGTTCCAGTGACATTGGACGAAATGATTATAGAGAAGTGGATTGCAAAGGTTTCTACTACTCTTAAGGATATTGAACTGCGAGAGAAAGACTATGAAGAAACTAAATCTTTGCAGTGCTTCTGGGATGATGAGGAAAGTGTACAGGCTCAGAGCTATTACTTCGCAAACTTGTGTGCATATAGCGCTTCTAAGCATCTTCCTTATAAAGCATACTTAGAAAAGTTTGAAGCGACTCAGAAGAGCAATGATATGTTTGGCGGATTGCTTGGCAACAATGCCTCTTCAAGTAGTAACGTTATAAATAATAAGAATGATGAAATTGATTTGTCATGGCTTAATAATATTTGAGGTGGTTATATGGTGTTAGTAAATGGATGTTATGAATCTGTTGACACTTTAGACGATGTGGTAAAAATCATTAGAGAAAACTATAATGAAGAGCTTGCAGACAGAATGAATGAGCTACTTGATGAGTTATTTGATTCATTTAATAGTGAAATTCAAAGGCTTAGCGTTTGGGACGAAAACGACTGGGACGAAGATTAAACGAGGTAAATAATATGAATGTGAATAATATGATTGTAGAAAATAAGAATAATAATAGAATTTATGAAGTGTTTGATGTTACTTATGACAAGTCTGGTTATCCTCGTTTCTTAATTTATAGAGATGGCGAATGGATTCGACTAAGTGCAAAGCATTTTAGACCTCTTGAGCTGTATTACGGTGTTAATGGTGATGTCATGAGGGGTTAAAAGTTTAATTTTAAGAGGTAGCATATATGATGATTTGGAAATGGTTTTGTTTTATATTGGTTTGTCTTGATACTTTGGAATATATTATAAGACAATCAAGAAGTATAGAAAACTTCGCCAATATGCTTGGTCTTATAACTGGAATTATAGCTAGACTATATGTTTTGTATGGAACTGCTACTTGCTGGCTATTGGCATAAAAGATTCATTTTAAGAGGCATAAATATATGAATTATTGTACAAAACATAATGAATTGTGCGAATTAGCCAATGCATTTGGATATTGTCAGGTTACTGCCTGTAGTAAACAATTTCAAAATCAAACGATAAACCTAGAAAAGATTGATGTAATAATTTTCCCACAAACTATAGGCGACATTACATTTTATAGCAGCAAAGAATTAATGAAATGGGTAGAAGACCAACAAAAAATCAACAAAGACCCCAATTATGGCATTGGAAATTGGGCATAAAATATCGTTTTTAAGAGGTAGTGAATATGTACTTAAAATATATTGGAAAGAACGGGTCAATGGGTTTAACCAATGGCGAAGTTTATAATGTAGATGTAATTTCAAAAGACCATTTTATTTGGGTACAATGGGGATTTTGCAAGGTATGCCCCTATGAATCACCAGAAAGCCTCGCTAAAAATTGGGCAAAGCCGTGAGGTAAAATTATGAATCTTAAATGGAATGTATTTCGTCATGATGTGAACAAGAACAAAATCGTTACTTTCAATATATTTGACCATTGGAAGTTCAATGAAGATGTCCAAAAGTCCTTGAAGAAATTCAAGGACAAGGACGAATTTGCAGAACATCTAAGACGAGATTTGATGTATTATTTTTGGTCTAAATATGAGTATGAAGTAGTGATTACAACTTTCCCTCCTTACATTACTATGGACGAGTTAGATAGATTGAATCATGAAAGATGGTCGCATAAAGATAGATATGGCACAGACTATGTGCGTATTAATGCTAGTCCAGATACTGGGATTAAGATTGATATTTATGAACAAGTTATGAACAATTGGGATATCTTTTTAGACTATGTATGGAATAGCAAGCGGCATAGAAAGAACAATAAAGCTGGAAGAGGATATGTAAAAGAAACTGGAAAGTGTCCAATGTGTGAGGATTGTCCAGATAATTGTCCGCTAGAAGAGTGTTAATTTAAGGAGGACGTATCAATGTTAACAGCGTATGACGCTAAACAAAAGACTCAAGAATATGCAATGGACATTCGTGAAGAATATTGTGAAATAGAAGGTCTTATTGAAAAAGCAATTTTGTCTGGTCATTTTTATGTAATAAAATCAGGCTATATAAACCCATCAATGAAAAGATATTTAGAAAATTTAGGGTATGTTGTTAAAACTGGAACTCAATACAATGAACCTTATTATTCTATAAGTTGGAAATAATAATTTAAAACTAACATTTTAAGAGGTAAACATTATGGATAAAAAAGTTATTGGCATAAAAGTGACACATATAGTCGAGCTTAATCATCCGATAGAAACAGACATAGAAAATCCAAACAGAGAATTGAGAGAAACAACAGATGAAATTTTCGATGGCGTAGATAATCTTGTGTATGAATTAGGTCATAAGCATAAATGGGCTGTCGCTGGATACATCTATGATGGCGAAAAGCTATAAAAGATTAGTTTTAAGAGGTAATCTATGAAAGAAAGAATTATAAATATAAAGGTCTATTACGATATGAATGTTCCAGTTGGTTCTATAATAACTCCAAAAGAAACGGCTAGAGAATTGGTTTTTACTGAAATGATGGATGTGTTTGGCCAGGATGAATATCTGAATGGTATAGATGTTGAAGTCATTGATGAAGAGTGAGGTAAATTATGGATACAAAGATTTATAGTATATTTCCTGCTTGTGGTAAGACGTGGCTATGTGAACATCAAGAAGATTATGATTTAAAGATTCTTGATTCTGATAGCAGCGATTTTAGTTGGATTAAAAATTATGACCAATATGGCAGACCAACCACCAAGCTTCGCAATCCAGACTTTCCCAATAACTATATTAAGCATATCAAAGAGAATATTGGCAAGTACGATTGCATCTTTGTAAGTAGCCATGCATCTGTTAGAGAAGCGCTTGATAAAGAAGGTATTGATTTTACAATCGTATATCCTATGCCATACAGCAAGGCAGAATGGGTTGGTCGCTGTTTTATCAGAGAAAAGAAGGGTGAGAGCGGCTGTAATGCAGATGTAATGTATGATAATTTTGATAACTGGGTTCTGGAATGTGTTGAAACTGGTATACATCATAAAGAAATTGTATTACCGCCAACAGTGTATTTGAGCGAGTATTTTGAGAGGTGGTAATATCATGAATAAATTTACAATGGAACTTGTTTGGCATAACTGTAAAACAAATCCGCCTAAAGAAACAGAAAACGACGGTCTTATTGCAACAGATGGTGAATTTGTATACGAAGCATTTTGGTATGCACCAGATGGCTTTATGATTCGTGCCAAAAACTTTAATAACTGGCTTGGTCTTTATGACAATTTGAGTAATTGGTACTGGGCAGATATTCATCAAACTGTCAGAGGTGAATCTAAATTTAAGGATTAAAACAGGGATTTTAATTTATAAATAACAATTGAAAAAGGATGCGATTAAACAATGATTATGTTAAAGGTTATTGCAGTATTATTATGGATTGTAGTAGTATCAATCATTTCTGGATTTGCTTGTTTGGGAGCATCCTACTTTTTTGAAAGTCTTGAAAAATATGAGCAAGAAGCTAAGTATTTTATGAATGAGAAATAAAGGTAAATATATATGAATGAAAATAACGAAAAGAAATTTGTAACTATAGAAATGTTCGAAGAATATCATAAGAAACTTATGGAATACATAGGTATGCATGACGATTTGATGTTAAACGGCGAAACAACTTGTCCTAAGTGTGGTGCAACTATTACAAGTGACAAGTGTGAGAATTGTGCAAAAGAAAAATAAAATGATGATTCTAAGATATGGAAAGGAAGACGATTATGCCAATAGTAAAAGACGGAGACGGTGTTTGTATCGAATACACAATGCCAAGAGACATCAAAAATTTAATTACAGATGATTTTCTAAAAGAGTTTCGAAATCAGCTATTTAGAATTGGCAATTATAGCTTAGAGAATTTTGCAGAAGAAGGTATTCCAATGAACACATCAACAAGTGGTTGGTTTGCTGCTCTTGGTAAGGCTTGTTTGCTGACAAATAAAGAAGTGTTACTGGACTATTGGAGAACTCTTCCTTGGTACGATTCAGATATTTTTGATGGCGAATTGGCAGATATGCTAATTGAAAGAGGTTTTATTCTTGGCGATTTATCTAAGGTTATCGAACAGCAACTTGGTATTAAATCCGATGATTTAAGAGTTTGTAATGATTGTGGAAAGCTATATACAAAGGATATGGTCGTAGAGATAACCGATGTGAATGAAGACGAATTATTTAGTAATTATAGATGTCTTCATTGCCAAGATGTCAAAGAGACAAAAGACGGCAATGAAAATGCAAG
>JAEIGA010000259.1_pt1 | contig 75310 bp, 117 predicted proteins | sample 9270691 | NCBI WGS metagenome assembly JAEIGA01 (sample SAMN17057246, study PRJNA624740) | gut metagenome | biome: biome; isolation source: fecal sample | host: Bos grunniens | place: China: Xizang | collected 2019 | reverse complement strand
TGGATTACGAAAGCCAAAGACAAGCAAGAGTAGCATTATTAGTCAAAATATTGGATGTATTGGATGATAATGAATGTAAAATGACTTCTTGCGAGATAAGAATACGCTTACTTGATATAGTGGATATATGAAGAATAAAAAAGCCTCACTCAACTCGTGAGCAAGGCAAAACACAATAACCACAAAAATTCAACATATTTATGCCACAATGCAAAAGTAGGCTATTTATCTTTATTTTCCAACTTTTCTTGCATTTTTCTTGTTATCTCATCGTATTTTGACATGGCTTTGTCATAATCACTAATGCACCAAGCCCAAACACCAAAAGATTTTGATTTAGGATAGCTAATACAATCAAAAATCGTGTTTTCTACCCTCTCAAATACCTCATAATAGGTCTTATTTGCCTCTTGATTACGCACCTCATACACATAAGCAAATCCATTAGCGTGAAGTTGCTTAAATTCAAAACCCTTCACCTCACCTATTCCTACAAATTCTTTCTTTAGCTCTTTCATTTATATTACCATTAATACTATTAATACTATTTTTAAGTTTTATTGTTTCTTCAATTCTTTAACAAGTGCATCTGCATAACCTACTGCTTGGGATGCAATTTCTTTATATATGTCGTAGTTATTCTTAGTGAGTATAACTTGCATAGCCCCAATAGAGGCTTGCACTCTTACTTGATTCCAGTCTGTCGTTGAGAGGGTATCTTCCTTTCCATCTGTGAAAGTTTCAAAGTCCCAATAGAAATTAAGTTTCTCTCTCGGATGCTCAACGCCATTACTGTCAATGTACGAAACGCTGTCGAGGACATCATTTCTATTAGTGTTACCGCTGTAGGAGATTATTTCTACTATCTCACCTGTTTTTCTAATTCTTGCTTTCATAGCTTTAAGTATTCTTTGTTAGTTATATAACCAAGTTTAAGACACTCTGATATAAGGTCAATAATCTCTTCGTAAGGGTTGTAAGACAGAAAATTAAATTCTATCAATGGAGAATCTAATATCTCCATTAACCTGTGCAGACTCCAAGCAGGAACATCTGTTGTTTCAAGCTCTTCTGTTATATTTCCTACATAATTTTCTCCCGAATAATTCCAATGGAAGCAATCCGCTGTTTCGGGTTTCAACCCTAACTCCAACAATCGTTGGCTCTGCTCTTTAGTTGTGCAGATTTGACTGTTAAATTTTACTTCGTTCATAACTAAATCAAATTATCAAGTGTATATCCTATTCCATACATAACACAATCATCATAATTATCCCACGCTCCGCAGTTATTAGAACCATCATCCTTTGCGTAAGAACAATATCTATCAGTAGCACCTTTATTCGGAGTGTTACTTATGATTAAATTATATCCATAAGCAGTAGCTACTACTTCAAAATGGATGTAATGTTTCTCCCTCAACCACTTCAAGACTCGGGCGATGGTGGGGGCATCATAAACAACACCGATTGTATGCAAAAGTCCTTCGTTAAAACTTCTCAGAAAAAAGGTATAATCTAAATCCTCGCAATTTCTTGCATCCCAAGTTTCGATATATGTAGATGGTAATAACACCCCATAACAGTCATAATGTGCTAAGCATTTTTTCTTAAACCCTTTCTTTTTGAGTTTCTTCGCTATTTCGTAGGTAACAAAATCTTCGTTCATATCTATTTCTCCTATAATAGTTCTTTGCACTCTTCAATCAGTTCCTTAAAATTCTCGTAGAAAGCATCGCGCATTTCTTCGGTTGGGAAAGCGAGTACTCTATTAGCATAAATATCTTCATCTTTACAGGGAGTATTTCGTACTGTTCTAATAGAGTATTTAATAAATTCACCATTAGTCCAATTAGGTTTCCAATCACCTGCTATCTTCCAATAGGCATCACAGCAGATGAGAAGTTTTTGTAATTTAGCAATCAACGATTCTTTATAACCAGGTCTTGAAGGTATTGTGCAATAAGTGTTTAACACCTTATAACACTCCTCATAAGTCTTTGGGTATTTAGGCTGTCTAATATTATTTACATACTCTAAATATTCATTGACTTTTGGGTTAATCTCATTATACTTATCATATTCATGCCACTCTTTTTCAATAACTTCTCGTGGAGTATTCTCAAAATACTCTTTTAATTGTTGTAATAAGTTAGGTTTATCTTCCATTGTTTCTTCTTTATATGGTTGTAATTCGTCTGCATTATACCATCCCATTCCTTGTAATTTATAAATAACCCTATTGTTAATATCTTCCCATTCCATTTTTTCTATTTTGTAGTTTTTAAGATACTTACTACTAACTTTATTCCCAACCTTATAGGGAAACTTTTCGAGGAACTCTTCGATGGTGAAAACAAGTGTGCCTTCATCTTCATAACAACTATGTTCCCAATCGTAGTAAATATTTCCTGTTTCATTACCTATGTAGAAAGCGAAGCAATCACTGTCGGCTACATACGCATATTTGTTATTTCCCCCTAACATTTCAAGGATTTTAATTACTTCTTCGCCACGTGTCGCGTGTCCTTTAATTGCTAATTGTGCCATAACTATTATATTATAAATTATCTTTCTTCTTTATCACTTAAACTTTCTACCCAAGCATCAAGGGCATTAACTACCTTGTCGGGAAGTTGTTTTACGGTATCGTTATCTTGAATGTAGTCGATAGTACTACCTACACCCCAAATAAGCATCGCTTCTTTTTTTGTAGGTATTAGTATTGATAGCGGAAGTAAAATTAAGAATGCAATAAATGAGTATTTCCTAATTGGTTTAAATGTTTTAATCATAACTTTTGCATCTTCCCTATCGCTATAATAAGTGTTTGGCGTGATAAAAATATTATAATTAACAAAAACAACAATAAAAGTGATAAACATTAAAATACCACTGGCAACACAGAAAGCTATTAGCCATCCGTTAATCATGTCTAATCTTGTAATCCAATAAATTTCATTCATAATTATTTTCCTTTCTTTAATCTTTCGTTTAATAACTCTATTACCTCTTCATTCTCGTCAATATTCAAATAGTCGGAAAGTATAGAGCTGACCTCATTCAATATCTCATTCCTTGTCCATAATGTTGTAGTTTGTCTTTATTTCCATAACTAAAAAAACTTTGCTGACGTTAATGCCTCTGTTAGAAAACTCGAAAACGTACATACAAACTTCTCATTATTATTCAAGTCTGTTTCTCCCATCGTATATAGAATAGCGTGGGTTAATTCGTGATAGAAAGTGTTTAGTTTGCAACTTTCACTAACAGCTTCGTTTTTGTCATACTTACACGATATTTCAATAACACCATTAGCGACACGACACACGCCTAAACAATTATCATCACATCTTTCTACTATTTTAACTCCAATTTCTTGACCTCCAACATTCAGCTTGATAGGTATTGTATTTATTCTTTCAATAGCTAATTCAAATCCTTCTTTTATGGAATTAGCTTCCAAGCTATCTGTTGGTATATTCCTTTCTTTAAGATAATTCTCCAAAAATTTGTTTACCAATTCTATTTTCATACTACTACCTCCATTATTCATAAATACACACTACAATTAAACCACCAATTATAGCACCTAAAAAAAGCATACAAATCCATGTTTGCAATATTAAGTTTGCTATTTGTTTGTGAAATTCATAATACTGTAGTATGTTGTCTATCTTTTTATTTACAAAATTACACCATAAACTCGTAACTAATAAGCAAACTGCTAATATTGTTATAATCATTTCAATGCCTATCGTTATTGTCATACTATTACCTCCATTTCTTTTTTGAAATGTTCTATTAAATCTTCTGATGTAAAATAGCACTTACTACGAATATCAAATCCACCACGTTGTGTGTTGTCTTCTATATCGTACAATTCATCTTTTAGCCACTCGCAAGCCTTTTCAACAGCTTCTTTATAACCAAGTCTTATTAACTTGTCAGAAAAAGATGGTTCGTTTATGTATCTCTGTATTAGTTCTTTTCTATTCATAATCATTATGTTATAGGGTTAGCGAAATAAGGAGCAGCGCAGTTACATATACCGCTTGCATTAGGATTGTTAGCCTTGTTGTTCGGGCATTTGTCGCAAGGATTTACCTTTTTATCCAAGTCTTTAATTTGATTCCAAATCTCACAGCTTTGAGCGTTTGTTTCAAAGATTGCTTTGTTTATTTTGTTGAAAAATTCTTCATTCGCCATAATTATTCCTCCATCATCTTCCTAAATTGTTTCTCAAATTCTTCGTGATTATGTATATCTATTAAACACCCATCGTTAGCCAAGTCAATCAGTATGTCTATCGCCTTGTTGATTAAGTGTTTCTTTTGCCATATCATTCCTAAACCTCCCATACCAACTTGTTCTTCTTCGCTCATACATGGGTGTTCGTCTGCCCACTCCATTGCTGTGAGAGTAACGAACGATTCTCTTCGAGAAAGGACACCATGTTCTTTCTCTACTGCTTCCCACATTTCTTCTTCTCTTGTCATTGTTGTTGCTCCTTTAATTCATCCTTAAACACTACGACACTATCCAATGCCACGCTATCACGATAGGTGATTTCAAGCGTTGTTCGACCACGATATACATCTATTGCACGTGGTAATGGTTTACCCCACATGATACCACCAAGTATAAATGCAATAAGAACACCAATGGCAAACATCATACCACTACAAAAACTATCCATTTCGCTATTAGCCATGCTATATATAAGCAATACTATTGCACAAACGCAACATAAAATAAATAACCAAATCATAACTATATAAAATTAAACATTAATAATAACAATCTTTCTATAAGTAGTCTTTTTGTACGATTTCAGCACTTGCCCAGCCGTTATCGCACTCGATTTTAATAATACATTCAAAATCTCTATCGGAGGCATCGCAAGAATAATCACTTACGGCATCACGAACTAATTCTAACAACAAATCTTCATCTTTCAACATAATCTTAATATTTAATCGCTATTCATATCGTTCTTATACTCCTTATTGCGCTTTATATCACTAAAAGCCTCTTCAACATGATTAGCATAGTAAGGCTGTTGGAACTCAAACCCAGTATTGAAATCTATACAAGCAAAACGAAAATAAGCATCGTAAAGAATAGGATAATCACTTCTACTATCATCCAATATGCGACCAATATAGCTTTTATCCCGTTCCCCACAAGCAGCTTGCTCAAACCATTCCTTATAGTCGGGGATTATCCAAGCACACAACTTGCAAAAAGCCCTAAAACAACCCCATAAAGTATCAAGATTATGCTTGTTGTAATCCAAACAACCCTCAACATCCTTCGTTCGTGGCAATAACCTTGACATTATACCAGAAACCTTCTTACATAACTTTTCATACTTAACGGCATCATCGTAAACATCGAAACGCTTACCATTCGTTTCCCAAACTACTACTTTCTTCATTCTAATAAATAATTAGGTTAATACTAAATAAACTTTCACAATGCAAAGATAATAATATAACACGAAATAAAATACCCATTGTGCCATATTTAACGATTTTTAACCATCAAACAAGGATTTTATCAAAGAAAGAAAGAAAAACGATAAAATATAGGGTATGGGTAACGAAAAACACGAAGCAAACAAAGAATAAGGAAATCAGAAAAAAATAAAAAAATAAAAAAATAAAAATGAGATTTTTTAAGAAAAATTTTTTTTAATGTCAACCAAATATTTGCCCTCCTCGCTCAGGGGATGCCCTCCCTATCATATTTTCTTTTTTGTGGTGAAAGTCGCTCAGAGAGCCTAAAAATAGCTTTTTGTGCGCTTGCGCTGTTTGGTGATGTTTGCACACCATGAAAGCTATTAAGTGTAAAAAATACACTTATTACCAGGGTGCAAAAAAATAGGGCTATTTTTGTAGCCCTATTTTGCGCTGTTTGGTAATACTATAACTCAAGCATTTTGTCTGTAAGTTGCTGTAATAGCATCATGCGCTTTGTATCTTTCGCCCATTTTCTGAGCGCTTTAATACGTAATAATAGCTTATCGTCTGACCTGCGTGCTGCTTGTTTTTTCGCACGTTTGCTGCTACTCTGCTTTTGCGCTGCTGCTTGGGCGTCCTTTTCTTTTGCCTGGTCTATTGTTCGAATATCATTTTCTGCTTGAAAATTTTCAAAAGCTATCTTTGCTGCCTGAAAAGCGTTTTGTAACTTTACAAACTGCTTTTCAAAAGTGCTGCTGTTTGTGCTGCCATTGCTTGCACCTGCTGGGTTTTTTCCGCCATTATCGATACGTGCTTTTAAACCTGACGTGCTGTTCGAAAATGTTATCGTTTTGCCATCCATAACGAAACTGCCACGCAGTCTGCCGTTGTCGGTAATTTCGCTGATAGTTACTGCTACATTGTTGTACATGTAGTCACCTGTTTGCTTAATGCCTGAGAAAGTTGTTACTGTTTGCATAGTGTTTAATTTTTAATGTTTAATAATGTTTTTTAATTAACTCAGGGGCAAAGATAAGCATTATTTTTAATATACCAAACATTTTTTTATATTTTTTTCAAAAAAGTTTTTTGTAGGTGCTGCCGCTTGATTGTTACTATCTTTATTGTTTGATAGATAATGTACGCGCGTACATTATTATAATATAGGTATTTAGTGTATTTTGTACACTTTAAAAGTGGTGATGCGCTTCTTCGCGCAAAAAATAAGTGTAAAAAGTACACTTAATGCGTATTCGCACAACCGACAGGCATCCACCAACTGCAACCGAACAGCCAAACCACAGATGAACGAACCAAACGAACGAACTACAAACGAACGAATCAGACGAACCAAACCACTTGGACGAATCAACTGCAAACGAACCACATTGCCGAACGAACGAATCAACTGAACCAAAAAATCACTTTAACAAAACCTCAGAACAAATTGAAAATGAATGAATTACAGGGTGCGGACTATACCTCCCACAAATCAACTGCGCGAATCACTATATAATAATAATAATAATAATAAACTATATAAATCACTGTTATATATTATATATATATATTATATATATTATCAGTATATATTATATCTGTATATAAATTAACATAAATTAACTATATATATAGAATATCTTAATAAATCTTAAAAATAAAATATTATTACAAACTTTTTCTATTATATTATAAATTATTAAATTATTCTTTGTATCTTTGTGCATGAATAATAGATACTTACTTATGTACAGTTGATTATTCAGAGTTCTTTTCTTAGTGTGACACAGGCGACACTTGCAATGATGATGTTGACGCAGTGATGATGAGCAGGTTGCAATCCCAATGACGTGTATTCAGGTTTCAAGAACTATCTTCATACGCGCTGTTTCTCGTTCCTTGTATATGTGGGACGATGTTGCAGAGTATGTCAAGAGAGGCAGGCATTGATGATGTATTAACTACACCGTCAGGTAGGCGCGAACAATAACGCTGACCAATACATGTAAGAGTATTGACTGGTTACATGATTACGAAATAGGGATAAAGGCTGATGAGAACGTCAGAAGCCATTGGTGACAGTGGTGGTGGAAAAACTAAGTCAGGGTGACGACCTGATGAAAGGGCAGTATGTAGCTTCTCAACACAGAAGTGATGAGGGTGTCACTAAGGAAATGCAAGCCAGCAAATCCGATAGCACATGTTCAACTAAAACCTGCTTGGGGTAGGAATCCTCGTTCTAAATTACGCCTGATGGCGGTGTCCAGTGGAAGTTGAAATGGACGAAAGTGGCAGCACGATACACACACCAGTGTATTGATGTGGATATACACACTGACTATATGTTGGGTGTTGAGTGCTGACCACAAGTTGAATGGTACTAACATTCGCAAGAATGACTACAGGAGGGTGCAAGATTGGTATTGGGCAATCAGAAAACATCACCGATGATGACTGCACCACAATTAACATTATTATTCACTTAAAAAACAGGTTTATGGAAAAATTTACTAAGACAACAGTAGAACTCCAAGCAGGTGAGTTTTATGAATTTGGTGACTATGAAGTTATCGTCAGCAAGAAACATGAGGACAAATACAACATTGTCCTTCAGAAAGGTCAAGAGGTTTGCAGCCTCTATGGTGTTACTATTGAGCAGGTGAAAGCAATGCTTGGCTTGACAGGTGGTTTCGTTGAACCTCAATGGAATCCTGAAGAACGTCAAGATGGTGTTATCCGTCACCAAGCATTTGACACAGTGTTGCAATGCGTGAACATGGAGATACCTGTTTACTTGTTCGGTCCAGCAGGTAGTGGCAAGAACATTCTATGCAAGCAAATTGCAGATGAGTTGGGGTTGCAATTCTACTTTTCAAATTCAGTAACCCAAGAATATAAAATCACTGGTTTTATTGACGCTGGTGGAACTTATCACGAAACGGAGTTCTACAAAGCATTCACAGAGGGTGGTTTATTTATGCTCGATGAGCTGGACGCATCAGCACCAGAAGTTTTGATTTGCTTGAACGCAGCTCTTGCAAATCGTTACTTTGACTTCCCTACAGGTAGAGTTGAGGCACATCCCGATTTCAGAGTGATTGCCGCAGGTAATACTTGTGGGCGAGGTGCTGATGAAGTTTATTCTGGTCGCGCAGTTATTGATGGTGCTACACTTGACCGCTTTGCATACGTTGAAATTCAGTATGATAGCAGGGTGGAAGATGCCATTGCAAAGGGTGACACTGAGATTACAGAGTTTGTTCGTGAGTTGCGCCAAGCAGCAAGTCGTAACCAAATATCAATGGTGCTTGGTTACAGAGCCATTGAGCGACTTGCTAAGATGAGCAGCGTGTTCCCTGCTATGATGTGCGTAAGCATGGCAGTGACAAAAGGCATGAGCCATGACGAAATGGAAATGCTGCATGGCGACATCCAGAACACCAAAAACCGCTTTGCAAAGGCTCTGAAAGCACTTGCAAGTGGTGTTACAGCGTGAATGGTTCAAGTCAGGGGTTCGATTCCCCTGACACGCACAAATATTTTATTAAATTCATTATTATGAAACAGATTATTAAAAAGTTTACAGGGACGTTGGAATATGCAACGTATCTGTCGAAAGCGCAAACGTCAAAGACCTTTGCGTCAGAGCGATTGTCATCGCAGTTGTTGAATCGCAGCTGGTCAATGACCTCGTTTGAGGATGCAGACAAAATGTTACGATTGGGCGACAAAGAAAACGCAGAGCGCATCGCCAAGAGAGTTGCGCAGGTCAATCGTATGAATGGCTCAGGCTATGCAATGCGTGCCAAGCAGTTCAACGATGTTGTAGGTCATGCAGTGCATGTTCCCAACTTCTTGACAGGAGTGCCCACAACGATGATTAACACCAGAAAAGTGAGCATCAGGTCGTCAAAAGTGTTGAATGTTGTGTACAACTGCACATTCCCATTCAACACAGACCTTGATAGTGTTGTTGAGGCAGGAGTTAAGGTTCTTACTTACATCCGTGACTTGGAAAGCAAGGGTTACAGAGTAAACCTTTGGGCGATGATGTCCGCCAAAGGTAACAGAGAACATATAACTTGTATGGTTCGCATTAAAGACAGCGAGCAATACTTGAACATAACTAAGACTGCGTATCCTATCATCAACCCTAATTGGTTGCGCAGACACTTCGTACGATTGATAGAGTGTGAGGTTAGCGACAGCTATTTTGTAGGTAGCTATGGTAGAGTAATAAGTTCAGAGCATGATGTAAAAGATGCCCTGAAAGAATTAAGATTCAAGGTTGACAAATACCTGTCCTATGAATCGGTATCAAGAATGGATAAAATTCAATAAGCAGTACGGGAGGGTAAAACCTCCCACTGCATTTTTATAAACCCTTAAAAAAACAAAAAAAATGAGAAAAGTAACTGAAAAAGCAGTAGATGCTCTAATGGGCGGCTACAACATGAAATGCGGTAACACAGAGGTAAAAAACAAAGCCATGTACTTGTTTGGTAACAGAATTGCTTGGTATGAAAACGGACAGTTGTATATACAAGCAGTGTTTGAATCGTTTAAACGTATATCAAACACAACAAGAGAACGTCTGAACGGACTTCCCAATGTGTCAGTTTATCAAATGAACAAGCAGGTGTATTTGAATGGCAAACACTGGGATGGTAAGCCTATTGCAATAAACATATAAAACAGATAGATATGAAAAAGATTTATATCATCATAGAGGCACAGTCCTCTAATTGGGACGGATTCAATATGTCCAAAGTTGTATTTGTATTCACCTCAAAGAAAGCAGCCATGAGGCAGATGGATAACATCGGAAAATGCGTTGAGGCAGGACAATGGTGGAGGGCTGGCGATGACTGTCCCTGGAAAGGTAAGGTCATTTCAGACGAAGTAGTTACCAACAGCCATGTGTACGATTTCATGCGTGACCTGCACATTAAGTCACCTTATGGCAAAGATATTATCTACAGGATGATTGGGTACGATAACGTGAACAGCACGTTTGAATATATCCAATGGTAAACAAGCCGTAGCCGATGCAGAGAATGGTAAGGAGTTCGTTACTGCCAATCGGCACACAATTATTAACAAAAAACAGAGTTTATGAAACGATTTATTAACTTCTACGATGAACAGATGTGTTACATCTGTGGTAGGTCGTACTACTTTGACCAAAGGCTGTCAAATAGAACGATGATTGAATGTGAGGCAGACAAGTATGCCAAACAAGTTCAAGCGCACGAATCAAACCCTGAAAAGTTCTTCCATCCAGATGGTAGATATATGAGAATCTTTGCAGGTGAGAGATTTGACGAATCAAACCCATTAACAGAACTTATAGATTTCAAAAGATGAAACAGATTAAAGACTTAAAAAAAGGCGAATACTTCACACTGAAAGACGTGGAGTGCCCAGCAGAAAGCATCGTTTGGGTGCGAGGTGATTATGAGCGCAGCGAGAAGAGGTATTCTTGCTACAAGTTCTCTGACGTGAGCCATGAGCGGTTCTTCAAAGGAGATAAAGAAGTTTACACTGAATTTACATTTTAATATTAACCCTAAAAACAACAGAATTATGAACGTATTTACTTATGCAGCAACTTGCGAACAAATGTTTGAAAACTATTTGAAAGAAATGTCAGGTTACGAACGCAAAACTACCTTTTACGCTGACCTATCCATAGCGGAATGGTGTGGAGGTAGTAAGGCAGTACAAGAAACCTACAAGCGAGTGATGAAACAGTGGATGAGCGACATTGAATATATCACAGAATTTGTGATGGCTATCAATATTAAAAGCTGGGAACATTACGAAAGAGGTAATGAAACCTTGTCTAAGTTGTACAGTGAGTTGTACCACAAGGCTTATGAGGCAGTGGCAAATCACTATGAGAATGATGAAAAAGCTATCAGTTACTTTTGGCATACATTAGATTGATAGCAAAGGCGCAGCCGTTGAACGAGGAGTTGTCAGTGGAGCGATACCACCAACGGCACTATTTATTATTCACAATTAAAATTAGTGTTATTATGAAACAGATTTACGTTTATCTTATCTATTACTCTTGTTATGTAACGGATAAGAAAATACCTAATCTTAAACCGATTGCGGTGTTTGAGAATGTCCCAAACGCGGAAGATTTTGTAGTATCAAGCGGTGATACCTTAGTTCTTGACAGGGATTTAATACACGAATCTTCGTATAGCTGGGTCGGGGATGATTATTGTATCTTCACCTTTGAATTTAATGAATTAGTAAGAACAATTAAAGATATATAGTAGTATGAGAAAGTTATTTTTAGTATCTGCATTATTTGGTGTAGCAAGTTGGCATCAGATATGTAACGATTATTTAATCAATTCAGTTGTTTTACTTACTATTGCCATAGGTTTTTATCTTGCGGCTGAAAAGAAAAGAAAGGAGGAGGAAAATGACTTATTATCAGATTGATGGCGACAATAACACGTTTCGCTCGTTGAGAGCAGCCAAAGACCATATTTGGCTTGCTTACACACAAGCAGAGCGATGCAAGTATCTTCGTGATACGTCAATCGTGAAAGTTGTAAATGACGAGGCAGTGACAACGACACCGATAATTGTTACTACAGAAAGCTACTCTTTCGGTAAAACTATCAGATTATAATTAACTTTTTAAACTTTTTATATTATGGCAGAGAGAAATATTTTTATTTTAAAAGATGTAAATTTTGGTCAAACACTGTTTACTCGCAAGGATGGTAAAATAGTTGCAGTTAAGCCGATACGCTTAACTAATATAGCTGATGGCTATGGCAGTAGAACATATTACACGATGGTGTTTGCCACAGGAGAGGAGGTTGAAATGCTGGTGAAACGCGAACTAAATGGTTTGCCATCATGCAAGTATAAATTATATAACAGCATAGAGGATGCCATAGAAGATAAGAATCAAATAATGGTTGACAGGGTTGATGGTGAACGTATGTTATCTGAAATGTATGGTTTTAAGACTATAAAAGAACCTCTTTCCAGAAATTTTGGTATAACAAAGTGGGTTTGGGACGGCTATCAACCGAAACAGATACATTTCAATCATACTTATTTTACTATAACAAACGGGTGTGATGGTTGGCAAATTAAATATGTCGTCAAAGAAAATTTTTACAATACCAGAGAAGAGTGCGCACAATCACACTCTGTGGAAGTTGTATGTTTTTAACAATTAACTAAATAAAAATAAACTATGAAACAAGAATTTATCGGATTTTTGCCATCAAATTGCATTAAGGATTTTTTAGCAGAAGAACGTGCTACCGAAAGACTTCGTATCGGCATGAAAGCACTTGGAGAAAGTCACAATATTGAGTTCAGTGATAAGAATTTTGATGAAGACCCAGAGCCATACATGGCACTTAGAGGTTATAATATTCCAACACTATCAGACGTTACGATGATGGTAGAATACTTGAACAAGATGGAGCAGGGGCATTTCTATGTGGATGCCTCTCAGACATGGAATACGATTTGTGTGTGTTATATAGAACCACCAAGAAAACTTATTGCAGAGGGAAAAATTTGCCCCCGTTGCGGCAGTAAACTTTTTATTGAAGACGAGTTAGATGAATACTCGTATTTTTGCTTTGAATGTGATGAGAACTTTTACGAATTTGAAGTATAAATTAAATAAAACAGAATTATGGAATACAATATCAAAAAGAACGATTATGTTGAATCGTCAGAAGTAAGACATGAGGTGGTGCAGATGTTGATTGACTACTATATCACCCATTTCAATACTTGTTGGAATGAGTTTTGCCCAAATAATTGCTGGCGAAAGACTTATGCCATAGGTCGCAGGAATGGTCATCTTGAAATTGTAGGTAGAGCGACACAGGCAACGGAAGAAATATCCAACTCTTTCCTTATCAGAACTTGTGAAATGAAAAAGTTTTTTGAGGTTTGGTTGGATGCAGGATATTACATTAGTAAGGGATATTATTCAGTTCGTGGTCAAACCGCTACATTGTACAAGTTTACAAACAAGCCTTATACTGACAATGGCTTTAAATTAGTTAATGAATTTACAGAAAATATAGATTAAACGATTATGAAACTAACAAAAGAACAATTATCAGATTTACTATGCACAGCCACTTATGGCTGTGCATGGTTGGAGTGCTTTTCATTGAGTTCAGAAAATCATCTTGACGAAGGTCTTGATGCAGAGTATCTTAAAAACCGATGTCGTGAAGACAAGTGGGCAGATAGACTTATTGCAGGTGGTACACTTATATGCCTTGATGGATATGACGAGGATGAGGAAATGAACGAAAAGGAGTATAGACTGACCTTAAAAGACTTTGAGGAGAAACTTGAAAAGGCAGCAACCGACAAAGAGGTTTGCAAGAACTTTGCTACATGGTGGTCAGATGGCGACTACGATTACTATGACTGCAATAACCTTATGCAATATATCTTGTTTGGAGAAATCGTTTACTAACATATTGACTAATGCGAGGATAAAAAGCCTTTTTAGACGTTTTATTTTCCGTGATGATACTTTATATTATTTGCCCTATAAAATGCCAAAATATTGGACTATATAGGGCAAATTTCGCACCTTATTTTTAATAGATGCAAGAAAAGAAATGAATTAACTTTTTTTAATACGTTTTATCGCGTGAATTATAAAATACTTTATATTTTTGCACTTGAAACAATAAACAAAAACTTTTTAATATGAGAACAGTAACCTATGTATGTGGATATGAACAAGCAATTCAATTCGCAAGAGAAACAAAGATTCCAGAGTGTAAAATTGTAGAACTCAACCCAATTCAGTTGACAATTTTTAATATTGACAATTATTGTCAATTACATCAAATTTTTAGATTTGAGCGATACACTGATTCAGCGACTGGTGAAATGACGAATTGGTATTATGACCATTATTTCTTCGGAATTGAAATCTTGGCGACTGGTGAATTGTTTAGACTTCGTGAAAGTAAGAAAAAAGGTAAATTTAAGTTGTACCCGATTGAGCAACAAATGCTGAATCATGTGCAAGATTTTCGCTACGAAGAGCCAGAACCAAATCTTATTGGTGTTCCTACAATAAAGAAGATTGATGCTTGGATTTCTTACATTCACATGAGAGAAACAGCAAGGCTTAATTATAACAATGCAACTATCCTGCGAAATAAGACATTCGCTGATAAGTTCAAGGCTAAATATCCAAATGCGAATTATAGAACAATGGCAGATGGTTGGGTTTCAAGTTTTGCTATTGAACATGGTGCACTTTATTTCAAGTACACCTCTGGGAACAATGGTAAGTTCTATCGTGAAGTTTCACTTATCCACAAGAATGTGCCAACAGATGAAGAATTACTAAAATAAAATAATATGAAAGAGATTACTATCAATGTTAATGAGCAGATACTCATGGGGTTGCGTTGTTTGGTTTTAGACAGATGCAGCAAGGTTTTAGATAAAATGGAAGAGTGTAGAAAATTAGGCAATCATAGTGAAGCAAATCAGCTCCACTATGAAGCTGAGCAATGGGCAGAACTTGAAGATGAGTTGTGCCGTAGATATGAAGAAAATTTTTAATAACTTAATAACTTATATAATTATGAAAGAAATTGTAAATGCTATGCTTAATACTCACATCATAATTAATAGTATTATTCTTGAAGTGACAATAGATAAACTCAGCAACGAGGTAGTGGGAATGTGTACACCCGAAGAAGCAGAGAAGTTGTGTGATGTATTAGAACACTTGGAGGCAGCGAAGAAGTTGCTTGATTCAATGCAGAGAGAGGAGGTATAATGTTTTTCTTAGCGGTTATATTATGGGCTATATATGATATTATATCCTATGGAACAGGTCGTGGTAAGTAACACACTTAAATATATAAAATATGCTTATAGAATTAACAAACAGTGACTATCAAGCAATAGCAAATATGATTGCCGATAGTCAAGAGTATGATGAACAAACATCAGAAATCGTAGAAAGCAATAATATGCTTTTTGAGGTGCATTTCAGAAAAAGTGTTCAAGGATATGTAGAGGATGATTATTATAATGGGACAGGTGCTTGGGTGTGTATATCCGCAGATGTATCTTTGTATGATATTGTATGCTTGGATGAGGGTATAGAGGTTTCCTATAATAATAGAGAGATTGAAGACCTTGCAGAAATGTATATAGAGGATTGATTTACGTCACAGCGATAGTAGTTCAAATGGAAGAACAACACGAATGGGTGTAAGTGCAGGTTCGATTCCTGTCTATCGCACACGAATTAAACAACTTATTATTAACACATTAAAAAAAATTATTTATGGAAGAACAAATTAAACAAACAGAACAAGTTACAAGTGAAGAAACAAAGTTTTGCACAAGATGCAAACGTAACTTACCGCTATCATGTTATAGCAGAAAACTAAAATCAAAGGATGGATTGCAACACTATTGCAAGGAGTGCCAGCGTGAACAACATCAAAAAACTAACACTGACAATACGATTGTTGTTACGTTGGATAGCAGCATGAATCATCGTATGTGCAAGGTTTACTCTCATCCTGAATTGGCTAAGTTCACACCTCGTCAGTTAATGGCGGAATTGAAAGCTCGTGGTTTTCGCTGGGAATGGATGCTTGAACCACAAAAGAAGATTATGTTTGATAAAATATAATAAACTATGAATAAGAAAGATATGAATAGTAGAATAGCTTTAATAGAACACTTCACAACGAAGTGTTCTATGGCTATTGATGCAGCAAGGCAATCTGCATCTTTGAATGAACAACTTGTAGATAAGATGCAATACAATATTGTTACGTTTACATTCAAGAAAGCGGATGGAACGATACGAGTTGCAAAAGGTACGTTACGAAGTGATATGTTGCCCGAAATCAAAGGAACAGGGCGACCATTATCGTTTGGCTTGCAATTGTATTACGATGTAGATAAGCAATCGTTTAGAAGTTTCAAGAAAGAAAATCTAATCAGTATTGAATTATGAGAACAATAATAACTATTATTTGTGTTTACTTGGTATTTCTACCTTGCTTACTTATATTCAACGAGAGCGACACCATATTGCCAAATTTAGGCGGTTTTATATACATGGTGATACTCTTTATTATTGGGCGCACAAAAGTGGGTAAAATCGCACTTATTGAGGTCAAAAAATTAAATGAAGTGATAGAAAGAATGTTTAACTAATAAAACAATAAGATTATGAACGCAGAAATTTACGAAAGATTTCACAAATACCTATCAGAGGTAGTAGTGTATTATCAAAAGAATCACACGTTGAAGAATTTTTCACAGATAGCTAAGAAGTGGGGAGTAAAAGCAATTACTAAAGATTTGTTTTATCAATACAACTTACATAACATTAAAGAAGGTTTTATGCCCTCTCGTGCAATTTCGGATAACATCCGCAAAAAACTTGCTCAAATAGATGCAGAAACTAAACGAAGAAACAAATTCAAGCCTGACGACATTGTTGCTTGGGAGAGAAATGGATTTAGAAGTATTGCACACGTTGTAGATGATGGAATGTTTTCAATCTGCTTGAATTATAGAGGTAGAGAAGACGAACAAGACAGATTGTGGGAAATTGATAGCCTACCAACAGATGTTAATATTGAGAAAGCTAACTTTAATGACTTGAAACGATTAACCTTGTTTTTAATAAAAGATTGCTATAAGGAGAATATTTAATAAAAATTAACTATAAACATGTTGATATATTAAATATAGTTAGTATATTTGCAATGTAAAAGTAAAATTTGTTCACATAGTTTTTATTTTACATGTTTTTTAATGTTTATTGTTACACTGCATTTGTTCGTGATGAATAGATGCAGTTTTTATATATTGTATAACCCATAAAAATAAAAACATATTATGTTGGTACACACAATGACACCACAAGAGGCATTTAACGAGTGGAAAAAAGATGATGGTCAACTATTTCCAAGTAGATTGACAAAATGGCACAAGAATGTAGGAAAATCAATTAAAACGAAAACAATATTCCCAGCATTTTATAAGTATGAAACAAAAACAAAGCGTAACAACAAGCGTTACATGATGGTAAGATATGATTCGTATTCGGATTATGTTCACAACAAGAACCTACGAGCGGAGTATTCAATCATAGATACACCAAAGGGATGCAGGGCATACATAAGAAACTACAACACGGATGCCTTTTATATCTACTCATCCCATTGCATTAAAAGATACGTTGAGCGATTTGCAAAGGATGTTCATGGAGCAGACGTTGTACACAAAATGATTAAAGATAACCTTGATGCAAAAAACCTCATGCCATTCATATTGGATAAGAGTATTATCGTAAGAAGTACCTATGGATTGTTTTTCGGCAGATTGGTTGACGAAAATATAGTAGTCTTTACCACCTTTGTAGATAATGACCATTTGTTTGAAAATCAAATAGAAACAAACGAATACATGAAGGACTTCTCAGAGGAGTATCTAAAAATGTATCGTGAATTTAGCAAAAATTAACAATTAAAGTTTGGTTGTATGAAAAATAAGTATTTACTTTGCACTCGTAATAAGGAAATAGAGAGCCAAGTTACAGACATAAAATATTGATTATTACGTTTTAAGCATATAATCTAATGTCCGAAACTTCGGTACTCTCTATCTTGCAATTTGCAAGCCTATCGAAGCGGACTACCAACAACAAATACCGCATTTGGATAGTGTTCCTTATGCGGTTTTGTTGTTTTATGAGTAAGTCCTTAGTTCTATCAACGAACGAAAAGTGGTGACGCTGGACGATTCCTTTGGGGCAACAAGTATTTACTATCCACAAGGGTCATACGCAATAGGATAGCAAGCAGGAGGTGTGATAAGAGTGCTTGGCGAGGTCGATGTAATTCGATTAACTCTTAACCCAATACGATTACACGATATTGGGATGCTTGAAAAGGGTTCAGTTATGCGGAACGAGTTTTAAGTATAGAATCTCAAATGGTTTTACAGCCATAAAGGAGATTCTATGCACGTTTGGTTAGTTGTCGGAATAAGTTTAAATCAATACAAGTTATAAGATAAAGATATAAAACTAAACCAACAAAAAACAATCCTATAAATAAAATCTTAAATAATGTTAATGAATTTTCCCAAAACAAAAATATATTATATATTCGCGTATCATTAAAAACATAAAAGTATGAAAGAAGAAAAACATTACACACAATGGACGAGGGAAGAATTTGAGAAACTACCCTATCCCGAAAGTTTTCATAACACAATCGGTGAAGTAGAATCACTTATCATCTTACCAGAAACACATGTTCACGATAGCGGTTTTCGTTGCATGAGTTTTGTAGCTATACAAAATGGCAAACCTACTTATCGTATAAGTGGTTGCAGTGATGTTATCCATCTTGGTGGTGTTGGTGGTTATAATTGGCAAAATTCTGGAGGTTTATATGGCGAAAGAATGAAAACAAAAACAACCTTTGCAAATGGTTGGAGAATTGATTGTTTGCCCGTAAGTGGATTATTGCGAATATTTTCCAATAAGAAGTTATCGTTAGGTGTAAGCGTTTCAGATTTTGAATTATTCTTTGAGGAGGATTAGATATGGAAGAATTAAGCACAGAAAGCCAAAAGAAAGCTATATTGAAATGGTTAAAAGATGGTAATACTATTACTGCATTGCAAGCATTAAAGATGTTTGGTTGTATGCGTCTTGCAAGTAGAATAAATAACCTAAAAAACGATGGTTTTATTATCTCACGTGAAATGATTGAAGTTAACGGCAAAAGAGTTGCTAAATATTGGTTAAACGAAAATAACAATAAATGATTATGAAACATACAAAGGTTAAGGATATTAAGCAGCACCTATGTGACGAAATACACAAGTTTGTTAATGAGCATATTGATGAAGTAGAAAATAAAATAAACTTTTGGGGTAGAAAACAGACATACGATGAACTCGGTTTCAAGAATAGGTCTGATATGTTAAAGCAAATAAAAGAAAACCCCGAAATCGCTTTTTGGGCATTGACTGAATTGTTGGATTGGGGAATGTCAAAAGAGTATAGCGAAAAATCTACAAAGTATTGTAAGGAGTTATATGTTTATGAAGAGGATGAAGATGGAAATATCGTTTATAAAATAGGCGATAGATTCTTTGTAGCTTCGCATCGTTATAAAGAACCTTTTATAATCAAAGAAGTTAAGAAAGTAACTAAACTGATTGAAGTAAATACTTGGGAGGAGATAGTATGAAAAGAAGAAGAGAAGAAATAATTGATGCAGGTATTGAATATACTTTGCAAAATCGCCCTATGTGTATGGGTGGTGATTCCTTCTTTGAAGAAATGCGAGAAATGAATCGTAATAAATCATTTGAAGCAGGTGCTAAGTGGGCTGACAAGACCATGATTGAAAAGGCTTGTGATTGGTTAAGTAAAACCTTATATATTCACATCGAAGAAATAGAAGATAAGCACTGGAATGAAACTGAAACTTTTGACTGGGTAACATCGGATTATGATTCAGTAAGCGATTTTATTGATGGTTTTCGTAAAGCAATGGAGGAATAATTATGGAAAAGATTAACTTAGTAAAACTCTTGAAAGACTGCCCAAAGGGGATGGAGTTGTATAGCCCTATATATGGACTTGGGATATTAACTAAAGTAACGGACAGAATACATGTAAAATTTCCTAAAGAACATAATGTAAAATGTTTTAGACTTGATGGGAAAGTAAGTGAAGATGGAGAAATTATGATATATCCAAAAGGCAAAAATACTTGGGAGGGATTTCATATACCTTTTAAGGATGGGGATATAATTTACACAAAAACAAAAGGTAATGGTAATTGGTTATCAATATATAAAAAACTTGATGGTCGCAATCTAAGAACTTATGCAGATATTTCGCTTAATAATAATTTGCGTTTGTATTGCGATTATGAATATGGTAATGTATTATGTTACAAAGAAGAAATATCCGAACAACGATTAGCAACCGAAGAAGAAAAGCAAAAGCTATATGATGCAATTAAAACAAAAGGTTATAGATGGAATCCTGAAACCACGACTTTTGAGAAGTTAATTGAATCGAAGTTTAAGGTGGGGGATAAAATCAAGAACAAACATACAGGAATATGTGATAAAGTAATAAAGATTTGCGAAGATTGCTACTTAGTTGAAAGTGGCTGGGATGGACAAGCCACAATAGATTTTAATATTCAAGATAATTGGGAATTAGTTCCCAACAAGTTTGATATTACTACTTTGAATCCATTTGAAAGTAAAGTCCTTGTAAGAGATAGTCTATCATCTAAATGGCTACCTGCAATATGGGGATTTTATGATGAAGATGGTTGTAATTATCATTATCAAGTTGTTGGAGGATATAGTTTTGTTTACTGCATCCCATACGAGGCGAATAAAGAATTACTCGGAACAACTAACGATTGTATCGACTATTATAAAACTTGGTAATTATGGAGGTATAAAACAAATAAAAGAGAAATAGGTATGGTAGTTTATAGAGATTTATATTCAGTTTTAATATTTTTTGCTTTTTTTATATTTCTTGGTTATGTTATGTTTAACGCACATCAACACAAGGAAAATATCGGAAGTTCTGTTGTCGTTAATGGTGATACGTTAAGAATAGTAGAATGGACTAAGTTGTACGATATGTATGTGCTTGAAAATGGTTTAGTTTATAAATTGAATAAGAAATAGTTATGGCAACATTAGCAATTAGAGGGCACTTAACGAGAGGAAAAGAGGTAATAGAAATCCTCGAAATGTTGGGTGGAGAGAACAAATATGAATTAGTGGGTAATCGCTTTAATTCAGTTTACTTTATAGTAGGTAAAGTAATAATGTGTGAACACCCAAGATTCATTGAAAATATTAAATGGTTTACTCTTGAAGAGTTCTTTGAGAAATTCCCGTACAAGATTGGCGATAAGGTCTTGTATAAGATATACAATGTTTATAGTAGCATCAAAACAATGACTTGGAACGAAGAAAAAGAACAAGTTATATATCGTCTTGATTCGAAAAATCTATGGGTAGCAACCGCAGACGAATTAACAAAAGACAATATTATTCTTGACAGCGAATATAACGGAGCGATAGGAACAACAGAGCCTACACATAAGTTAGAAGTAAAACAAAATACAATCATAGCGCATGGAATGACACAATGTGATAAAGTGGAATTTAGCGGAAAGTATATGTTACCCGAAGGAACAGATAGACTTGAAATCGCAGTCAATGACGATTGCGAGGTGTTAGTGGAAGATGGCAAAGCATACGTTGTTCGCAAGAAGATTAAGCATAGAAGATTCATCGTAGATGTTACAATTCCTTATGGTGATGAATACAAGGATGCAGAAGATTTGCAAGAAACTATACAAGAAATTTTCGATTGCCAATGCGATGACGAAGGTAGATGGAAAGTTAAAGTTGAATATATAAACGAAAAAGGGTAAATAGATATGACACTTTGGATAGCAAGGGATGCAGATGGTGAGTTATATTTATATCATAACAAGCCAACTAAAGGAGATTATCGTTTTACTTGCAAATATGTTTACGATGATTATATAGCTCTAAATAGTGACGATTTCCCCGAAATAACCTTTAAGAACAGCCCACAAGAAGTTGAACTTAAATTAGTAATAAATGGCAAAGAAAAGTAAAAGACACTATTCAATAGAAAAATATTTAGGAATGGAAATTCCAAAATGCTTTTTAGATGAAGTGTGTGAAGCAACTACGGTGTATAAAAACTGTGACCGCTCAACCCTTGAAAGGGAGTGTTCTCGAATGTTTGCTTACATAATGGTAATGGAAAAGTATATAGAAAAACTTGAATTTAAATCAGTATAATATGGATTTTGTAGATTTTAATTTAGCGAAGAAACTCAAAGAGAAAGGTTTTACTTGTGAATACCCAATAGCAATGTATAATGAGCGTGGGATATTTCACGAGCTATACACGTCAGTTGGTAATATGCAGTATTACGACTATGACGATTTTGATGAGCATGATTATATTGCTCCCACAATCTCCCAAGTATTGAAATGGTTGAGAGAGGAGAAAAACATATACATTGAAATTTTTTTATATAACGGGAAGTATAGTCCCTTTATTAAGAGTATCACTCAAATATGCAAAGATGATTATTTTCACAAATGTTTAAATGAGGATGCTGCCGATGAAGAGTATGATACTTATAATCAAGCCGCTCTTGCAGGAATAGAATATGTGCTTGATTATTTGTCTTAGTATGACACCAATAGTATTAAGAAGAATCGCAAAACAAGACTGGGCATTGACTAATTGTTGTTGGTATGACACAAAAGATGGTGTTCCGATGGTAGGTTCTACCTTTTGTAAATCTAATTGTCCTCATTATAAAGGAACTATAAGATTATTGTTTTGGAAATTTGTTAAATGTAGTTATTTAGATTGATTTAGTTATGAAAAGATATTGTATTAACTTTTTATGGATAGTTGTCGCATTGCCATTCTATCTGATTATCATTGTAGCTTGTTTGTATTCGCATTTACTGACAATTATGTTTACAAGTATGGAAGGTGTTAAACCGCTTGACTGGATAGATAAATTAGATACTATTTGCTATGAACTTAAAAATAAATATCTATGAACGAAATAAGCATTATCATCAATGGAGTGAGGTATGATGCGATAGACGCATCAGGATGTACTGAATGTGCGTTTTTTGAAAATTGCAAAGCTCAATGTGAGTGGTTCGAATTGCCTCTTGATAAGGTATTCAAGAAATCAGATAGAAAGTTTGAAGTATGAGTAGAAAACCAATACCAAAGAAGATTAGGCAGCAAGTTTATGAGAAGTGCAATGGACATTGCGCCTATTGTGGTTGCGAACTTGAATACAAGGATATGCAAGTTGACCACATTGAGAGTGTGTACCTTGCAGAACTACGCAACAACGAAGTTGACGATACACTTTCCAATTATATGCCAAGTTGTCGAATGTGTAACTACTACAAAAGCACATCCACAATCGAGCAATTTCGAAACAAACTAACTGGCATGCTTATGGAAAATGTGAGAAGACCATTCGACTATCGCCTTGCATTAAAGTACGGATTGATAAAGGAGGATATAAAGCCTGTTGTGTTTTATTTTGAGAAATTGAATGGAAGTGTGATTTAACAAATAAAAATATTAACAAAATGAAATATATAGATATTTTTTTGAAATTATTTAAGTGTGTTCTTTGGGTGATATTATTGATTTTTATGATACTGTCATGGAAGGAATTTGCTAACACGGATATACTTATAGATAAAATACATTATGGCATATCTTTTTTAGCATATCTAATATTGCTTTTTGTATTTTAACTTTTTTTAAAATGATTAAAATAATAAATATATTTTGTATTATAGATTATTTTTTATATATTTGCAATGTTAAAAACATATAATTATGAAAGATTTAGGTAATAAAATTAGACAAGAAAGAAAAGCAAGGAAACTTACCCAAGAAGATTTGGGTAAAATGGTAGATTCATGTTCACTTACTATTTTTCATCTTGAACATGGTGAAAACGTAGGAACTAAAACACTTTTTAAGGTTTGTGAGATTTTAGATTTAGAAATCGAAATTAAACAAAAAAAAATGTAATTAGAATTAACTTAGAGTAAAATGAAAGAAATTATCATTACAGAATTGACCTTAAAAGACTTTAAGGGTCAAAGTCGTGAATTTACTCCAAACAAAGGAGTGACAAAAGTAAAAGGCTATAATGGTGTTGGTAAAACGACATTGTACAAGGCTTTTGCTTGGTTATTGTCTGGTTACACGGATGCCATTACAGGTAAAAACAATGAGTTGTATGACAACACCAAAGAAATCAGCTATGAAACACCAGAAGCAATAGTTAAGGCTAAAATCTTGATTGATGATGTTGATTACACCATCGAAAGACGTGCTAAGGCTAAGTTTGTAAAGAAACGTGGAGAAAACAAGTGGGTAAAAGATTCAAGTGATTCATACACATTGTTGATTGATGATGTGGAAACAAGCGCAAGTGATTTTAATGCTTGGGTAGAACGAAATATAGGCATCGTGGATTTACTGCCATATATGCTTATCGGTGAAAGATTCGCAAACCTAACCATTGAAGATAAAAACAAGGCTCGAAAGATTCTTGAACAAGTGGTAGGTGAAATAGATTTCGGTGATATGTCGGGTGATTACACTATGATTAAAAAGCATTTGCAGAAGTTTTCAGTGGAAGAGTTAAAAACACGATTCAAAAAAGAGTTGAAATCGTTATCTGAAAACTCAAATGCCATTGACCTACATATCAATATTCAACAAAAAGAATTAGACGTTTTTAAGGAGATAGATTTCGATGGAATTTCTACCCGTATTGAGGAATTGAACAAAGAAATTTCAGCGATAGACAAATCTATCAAAGAACGAAAAGAAGGCTTAGAACCATTAGCATGTGAGCGCGAAAGGATATTGAAACTTATTCACCAAAAAAGCGTTGAATTAGGAGATAAGAGAATAGCTTACAATCAACGATGTGACGATGAATTGCATGGCACATGGATGGAGTGGCATAATGCTCAAAGGGATAATATAGAGATTTCTGAATTAAATATCAAAACTAAAGAGAAACGTGATAAGGCATTTCGTGATTTAGAAGCAAAGAAGCTATTCAAAGAAGAACTTTTGAAGAAACGTGAGGAACTTGTTGAAGAGCGAAATGTGATTAAGTCAAGAGTGTTTGATGGAGAGGTTTGTAAATATTGTAATCGACCATTACCACCGATTGAATTGGAAGAGGCGAGAAATAAATTCAACTCACAAAAACAATCTGATTTGGATTTGGTTATAGAAACAGGTAAATCTGTAAGAAGCAGCATTGATTCCATTGAAGATGATATACATAGACTTGAAGAAGTTATAGCAAATTGCAAGGATATTAAACTTCTTGATACAAGTGAACTTGAAAAAGCATACAATGACAAAAAGAAGTCTATTGTAAAGTTTGAAGATACGGAAGAATACGCTGCCTTGACCAAAGAAATCAACGAACTTAAAAACAACATCCCACAAGTTACTTACAACGATGATGATGAAAGAAAACACAGGGATGAACTTGTTGAAGAACGAGCCAAATTGAACGCCAAATACGAGAAGCGTGAACAATGTGCTTTTTTGGAAGCTGGAATAGAAGTAAACAAAGACAAAAAGCGTGAAATAGGCAATGAAATGGCACAACTTGAAGGTTGTATTGACAAGGTTAAGGAATACGAAGAAGAAAAGGCGAGAATCATTTCTAATCGCATAAATAATATGCTTGGTGGTTGCAAAATAGTAATGTATTCACGACAAAAAGATGGAGAATTGAAACCTGATTGCGTCATTGAAAACAATATTGGAATCAAGTATGCTACATTGAATAATAGTGCGAGAAATCTTATTTGTCTTTCTTTGCAACGTATGTTTTGCGACTACTTTGCAGTGAAGTTGCCTATATTCGTAGATGACGCTGAACGCTATTCAAGCGATAACCTACCTAAGTTTGATAGACAAACAATCTATTTGTTTGTAAGCGATGATAAAGAACTTATAATCGAATAAGGCATGAGAGTTATTAGCGATGAATTGTATGACCAATTAGAATTATTGGGCATAATAGACAATGACGTTAGAAATCACAATGTCGGAAAAAGTAATTATTCCTCTAAATTGATTCAACCGTGGACTGTTTGGCTTGCATACCCAGAACTTACATCATTCGACCATGATATTATCAAGCGTGTGTTGCGTGAAAAGGATGGTGAATCACGAAAAATGGATTACGAAAAGATTATCCATATTTGCCAAGAGCGAATAAGACAAATTGAAACGCAAGAAAAGTGTTTTAAACAAATAAACGAATAATAAGTATGAATATTACAATCAATGGTAAAATTACCATAGCACTGCCACCAAGAAAGGGTGTATCAAAAGCAGGCAATGAATGGGTAAGTCAAGATTTTGTTATTGAAACAAATGAAAACGAGAAGTTTTGTTTCAATGTGTTTGGAGAAGATAAAATCAAGGAAACGGGTTTGCGTGTTGGTGTAACCGCAAGCGTAACCTGTAAGATTGAATCTAAAGAGTGGAATGGAAAGTGGTTTACAAGTATCTCTTGCGTGAATTGTATCGTTCAAGGTGCAATGCAACAACCTCAACAACCAATGCAATCGTCACAACAGCGTGTACAACAATCACCTCAACCACAATGGCAACCACAACAACAATCAAGTGGCGTAAGTGCAGACGCATTGCCGTTTTAGTATTGACTTTTAAATATAGAAAGAAATGTTTTATCACATCAAATTGAAATACGAATCCTTAAACGAAACAAGAGCGAACGTAGTTAATAATGAAGAATATTTGGTAAAGAATTGCGAGTTGCATGCAGAAGCCGAACAAAGAGGCTATGAATACGCAAGCGAATATCAATTCAATGAGCCAGATGTTATTAGTGTTAAACGCTCGAATATTCGTGAGTTTGTAAACGAATTATCAAACGAAGATGAGGATATTATCTACGATGCTATTATTGCAGATGTTTACATCAATGAAAAGACCGGGAAGGAAAAAGAAATGAAGTATCATGTTGGAGTATTCGCAAAAAGCGTAGAAGATGCAACGAAGAAAGTGAATGAGTATATGAGGCAAGGCATGGAAAATTTCAGATTTATAAGCGTAAAGGAAACAAAAATTTTTGAAATAATATAAATATGGTAAACGAAATGTTCTTGAAAAAACATTCATTACCTAATGAGATTTGGAAGGATGTAGTAGGATATGAAGGGTTATATAAGGTAAGTAATTTAGGTAGAATTTTCTCGTGTAGTAAAATATTTCATTTCAATAATGGTGGCGAATGTCAGAAGGGGTTAATTATTAAAAAGGCTTATCAAGATAAAGATGGATATAGTAGGGTTAATTTAACTAAATGCAAAAGAAGTAAGGGATTCGGTGTTCATAGATTGGTTGCGATGAGTTTTTTAGACAATCCTAACAATTATAATCAAATAGACCATATCAACGGAATCCGCAATGATAATAGAGTTGAAAACTTGCGATGGTGTACGTGTAAAATGAACGCGAACTTTGAGTTAGCGAAGAAAAATAGAAGCGAAGCATTTAAATTATCTTATAAGAAAGACATGAGAAAAAGTTCTTGTTATAACGAATCCAGAAAGATAAAAATATATGTATATTCGTTAGAAGGAGAACTTTTAAAACAATTTAACAGTATAACAGAAGCATCTAAATATATAAATGGTTGGGCTTTTCGTAAACCAATTGATGATACGCCATTTTATTGTAAGGGATATGTATTAAGTGTAAGAGAGATTACAGATTTTTCTTTTTTCCCGTACAAATCTCCTACTGCGAGAAAGAAAATTTTAAAATTGGACTTATGCAACAATTTTGTGTTACAATACGATTCAATACAACAAGCATCTAAAAAAGAAAACATTTCGATATATAAGATGAGAAATGCGTTGAATAAAAAAACAGAAATTAACGGTTTTATTTTTAAATACAAATAATTATGTCAAGTAATAATTTACCTCAATTAAAGAGTGCGTTAAGTGCCGATAGTATTCAAAAGAAGTTCCAAGAAATGTTGGGTAAAAAGTCGGCAGGGTTTTTAACAAGTATTACAAACGTAGTACAGAACAATGACTTGCTGCAAAAGGCAGAGGTTAATTCCATTATTCTCGCAGCAGCACAAGCAGCTTCGTTGGATTTACCTATAAACCCTAATCTTGGTTTTGCGGCAATCATTCCTTTTAACGATAGAAAGTCGGGCAAGTGTGTTGCTCAATTCCAAATTCAGCGTGATGGTTGGGTGGATTTGTGTTTGCGCACAGGTCAATTTGAATACATAGCGAACGAGATTGTGTACGAAGGTGAATTGGTTGAAAGAAATAGATTTACAGATACCTATGTGTTTGACGAATCAAAGCGAACAAGCAATAAGATTGTTGGTTATATGGCATCATTTAAGTTAATCAATGGTTATCGAAAGACAATTTTTATGTCGGTTGAGGAAGCAAAAGCGCATGGTATGCAATATTCACAAACCTTTAAGAAGGGTTACGGATTATGGAAGGATAATTTCAACGCAATGGCACTTAAAACAGTTTTAAAGATGTTGTTGAAGAAATTTGCTCCAAAATCAATAGAATCAATTACACAAGCAATCGAAAAAGACCAAGCGTCATTCGTTGGCGATATAGACAATGCGCAAGCAGTGTATGTTGATAACCAAAAAGAAGACAAGGAACGTGGAGAAGTAACAGACTTTGAAGAGGTAGAAGAGGTAGATGTAGAAACTGGTGAGGTAAAGCAAAAAACTCCACAAGTAGAAGAAAAGAAAGAAGATACTAACAATAATAATAACGACTTAGAATTTTAACGATTATGGGAAAGATTACTAAAAGAGATTTGGCAAAAACTCTTGCAAAAAGCATCGGTTGTTCAATGCCCGAAGCAATCAATGGAATTGATGCTATATTGGATGAAATTAAAAATGGTTTGGCTAATGGTGTTGGTTTAGAGATTCGAGGTTTTGGTTCAATGCGATGTGTTGATAGAAAGGCTAAGACTGGTCAAGACATTAACAAAGGAACATGCGTTATCATCCCTGCTTGCAAGAAACCTGTATTCAAGCCAAGTGAGGACTTTACGGCAATGTGCAATAAGTGATAATATATTATTATTTAGTAACAAAATGATAGGGGAAAGACTAATATATTGTTAGTTAAGTACCCTTTCCATTAAAAAACAAAAACGTTATGAAAGAATCTTATATCAAATTTTCATCAAACGAAAATGGCGACCTTGTTGATTTTGAACTTAGTGGTAATGTTGTACAACTGATGGCACTACTTTGTCTTGGTTACGATAGAATAAAGGGATTTAAGAAAATGGTGGAAGAATCATTAGTTTTGTATGAAGAAAACCATAGAGAGGTACACAAAAGATGCAGTGAACTAAATTAGCATATTATGTCATACGGAATAACATTTCAAGCAAATATTTTCATCAGTAACGAAACATATCAAACTATATATGAAGTAGATAGCGATATTAAAGAATTAGAAGAACAACTACAACGCATGAAAGAACGTCTTATGATGTATTGTGCTTGCGGTGTAAAAGGTGTTTATTCTAAGGATTGTGAAGATAATCCAATGAATCCAATAGATGCTCTACATAGAGAATTGGAAGATTTGTTCGAGTATTGCGATGAAGTCAATAGAAAACTCCACAATCTATATCTATTAAGAGAGGATTGGGATGAAAAGGAAAATAAGTTCAAAACAGTAGAAGTAGGGTAATGGCAGAATTATTATGCTTTGGTAGCGGTTCTTCGGGCAATTCGTATGCGATTAAATGCGAAACACTTGCATATCTATCATAAATGTTGTATATTTGCAAAGAGGATAGTAGGGAGTAGCTACCCTATGACAAGGCTAAAGCTAACGGGCTTTCCTCTTTCATTTATTCGTTAGCATCACTTTAAAATACGTTAGCTATATGCCAAAAAAATTAACAACGGGAGAGTTTATTGAGAAAGCACAATGCGTGCATGGGGGTAAGTATGATTATTCAAAGGTGGAGTATGTAAATTCGAGTACAAAAGTATGTATAATATGTCCTACGCATGGTGAGTTTTGGCAAACTCCTAATCATCATGTAAATGGGCATGGCTGCCAAAAATGCAAAAGCGAGCAAGTATCAAAAAGATTCAAGGGTGTAGCAAGAAAAACATCACGCAAATATGTTTGTGGTATAGGTGTATTCGATTTGGATTCTGCGCTTAATGTAGAAACAAGAAGAATATATCACATTTGGCGTGCCATGATAAAAAGGTGCTACGACTTAAACGACTCAAGAAGTAAAACATACAAAGATTGCTGCGTTTGTGATGAATGGTTATTGTTTTCTAACTTTTATAATTGGTATATTGATAATTATGTAGAAGGGTGGTGTTTAGATAAAGATATATTATCCAATGGAGTAAAAATATATTCTCCTCAAACATGTTGTTTTGTTCCAAATGAAATAAATACTATGTTTAACAGACATCAAAACAAACGAGGGGAAAGTAATATTTGTGGAGTTAGAAAACATCACAATAAGTACGAAGCAAGAATTTCAAAATTTGGAAAAACAATCGTATTGGGATATTTTTATACTAAAGAAGAAGCGTTAATTGTTTACAAGGAAAATAAAAAACAATATATATGCGAAATGGCAAATATATGGAAAAATCGACTTGATAAAAATGTGTATAACGCTTTAATAAATTACAATGTTGAAATCACTGATTAAAGTATTAAGTTCTGGCTCTTGTGGAAATTGTCTTTCGATATACGATAGCCGTGGCAAATATGTTTTATTAGATGTAGGGTTGCCTCATAAAGATATACTAAAAGAATTGAATTATAATTTGAATGATTGTATTTCAATTTTTTGTAGTCATAATCATATTTCAGACCATACAAAAAGCCTGGATTATTTTATAAAGTTGGGGATTACTTGTTATGGCAATCAAGATATTTGCGAACACCATAAAGGTTGTAAGCCATTACCAAAAGTATTAAACATAAATGGATTTAAGGTACAAAACTTTGAGTTGGTTCACAATGTGCCAAATAACGCTATAATCGTTGATACTATTGACGGAATACGCATATTGTATTGCACTGATACCGAATATATACCAAAGAAAGTAAAAGGCGTACATTACGCTATTATAGAGTGCAATCACGATATGGATTGTATGATTGATAATGCAATGGATGATGTATATAGTATGAGCCATTACGAAAATCATCAAAGTTTGGATAATTGCATAGAATACCTAAAGGTTATTTATAGCACAAATTTACAAGGTGTTATTCTTTGGCACATGAGCGACACTAATATTGATGCAAATAAAGCCTTAAAAAAAGTAAAAGAGGAACTAAGTTTTAATAATGTTTTTGTTGCCGAAAAGAATTTTTGTTTACCTTTGCATAAAGAAGAGTTCTAAATGGCTAAAAATATAGGCGAAGCACTCATGTTGTTAAATAAAATGGGAACAATGAATGTAGAGGGCATGAATTTAGATAATACGAACGAGGTGATTTCTCATATCAATCATAAGTATAGGGATGTTGTGATAGTTCCTTACGTTGCGATTTCCGACAATATTACTTTCTTGCTTAATAAGGGCGAAAAAAAAGTAATAACCGCAGATGGATTCCTATGTAAGGTTACAAAATTGAAAGAATATCATATTTGTGAGTTGGAAGACAAAGTTAGAGAATTATATAATATTGATTGTTGGTCATTTATAAAACGATGGTATATGACAAGAAAGTCTATGGATAGCCTGCATTTTATAATGTTAAATTTGGAAAAAGTATGAAATACGAAGAATTAGTTGATTTGGCTTGCAAGCATTTTGAAATTACAAAGGCTAATTTTGATAATAGCAAAAAGAAACAAGGTGTTATAAATGCAAGAATGTCAATCGCAAACGAACTGCATAATGACGGTTACGCAAATGAAGAAATTGCCGTTATGATGTGTACAACGAAAGAAACAATATCGAGATACCTGTTATCTTTTGATGATAGGGTACGATATGATTATGATTTCAAGAGTTCTTATTTTGAATTTAAAAAGGAGATAAGATAATGGAACAAAGATTTTATATTGGCATAGACCCAGGTTCAAAAGGATTTCTTGCGTTATATGGTGGAGATATTATGAAATTCTATTCCATAGAAGATAACGACTTTTACAAGATAGGTGATATACTTGGCGAAATAAAAGAACAACATACGAATGTTGTATGCGTAATGGAAGAAGTACATTCAATATTTGGAAGTGCAGCAAAATCCACATTCTCTTTTGGTGAAATAAATGGATTATTGAAAGGATTGCTTATTGCTAACAAGATACCTTATCATTTAGTTCCACCTAAAAAATGGCAAAGCGAGATTTGGGAAAATAAAGACCTTGTTGTCACTTACAAGGATGTAACAATTAAAGGTAAAGTTGTAAAAAAGAAAGAAGTAAACACCAAACAAACGTCCATCAATGCAGCGAAACGAATATTCCCAAATGTGGATTTTAGAAAAACCGAAAGATGTAAGAAGGTTGACGATAACAAGGTGGATTCAATACTAATTGCTGAATACGGCAGACGCAAAAACTTATAATTAACCATATTGTTTAATTCAAAAAAAACTAAAAAATGAAGAAAAATGTAAAAGCAATGTATTTTTACGCTTATTGGGATAGAAATATGGAAGCAAAAGGTTTGTTTTGCGATGAGTGCAAGGAATATGGTATGCCATTTGAACTTGTAGATTGCGAAACGGAACTTGGCGTAAAACTATCTTGTAAATACAATGTAAAACTTTGCCCAATGGTATTGTTTTTTGAGGATGGCGTAGAGGTTGCTCGCTTTATTGGAAACAAAGCATACCAACAAGTGCAAAACTTTGTTAAATAAACGATTTTAATATTGCCATTTTAAAATATATTGCTATATTTGCAATGTGTTTTTAAGTGTGTTATAAAAATATTAAGATTAAGAGCAAAGGCGACTTGCTTAGAAAAAAAAAGTAGGTTGCCTTTATTATTTGAACAAAAGCTAAAATACATATATTTTAATTTGTTTCATAGTAAAAGACTTTTAAATTTCGAGAATACTTGCTTGTGAAAGTAGGTATTCTTTTTAAGAAAAATGGCGTTATATGGATTTAAAGGAAAAACAAGAGGAAAATATATTGTTGTATTCTACATATACGATATTGTATTTGAATGATACAGCTTGCAACTGCATAAAGGATTTATCGCCTTATATGCAAAACAAGGATAAGGAAAGCAAAAAGATATATGGTGCTTTAATGAAAAGAGCAAAGTGTTATTTTGACAATATCAATTCTTTGATTGGAGATAAGATAGAATATTTTGCTGATTATTGCAGCGAAATGGACGATATTCTATACAAGCCAACTCTTGATTTTAAAACAGCGTTATTGAAGTTATACAAAGGTCTTGATGATTGCGAGTATTATGCGCAAATCGAAATAACAAGGTCTATTATTGGGTTGTCAATAAGCGTGTCTAACAAGATTATTGAGAAAGCAAGCAAGATAACGCAAAACGCAAGTTGGTTAAAACAATACGTTTTATCAGATTTAGGTAGGATTGCTAATAATCTATCAGATTGGGCTTATCACTACACACCCAAAGATTTCAAGATAGACCTAAACAAACAATCTGCTTTAATGGATAGCTTCAGCAAGTTAAGTCAAGCAATGGTTGATTTCGAGAGTTTTGATAAGGCTTATAGAAAAGCCATAGAGTACGAAAAACAAAGAAACGAAAATAAATAATGGATTACACTTTAGAAGAAAAAGCAATAAGCAAAAGCAAATCAAGAGATATGCTTGAAAAATTTAAAAAGAAAGAAAAGAACATTAAGTTTCACACGAAGCGAATAAATTCAAAAACAATAGTTTTTTGCAAGAATAAAGAGCGAATAAGTGAGTTTGAAAATAGTTGTAATAGTATAAAAAGTGTATAAAAAGGAGTATTTAGTATGGAAGTAAAGATGAAGCGTTATCACGAAGACGCAAGAGTACCAGAAAAAGCATACAACAAGGATTTTTGTTATGATGTGTATGCAGTAAGCGAAGAGGAAATAGCACCTAATGTTTGGAAATATGGACTTGGTTTTGGTTTGCAAATAGAACGAGATATAGAGAAAATAATAATACGACCCGATGGTTTTGTGAGTTTTGCAATAGATTTAAAATATAGTCCTATCAATCTAAGTATTGATATTCGTCCTCGTTCAAGCGTATGGAAGACTGGTATGGTTTTATCGAACTGCGAGGGTACAGGGGATGAGGGTTATACTAACGAATATTCAGCAGTATTCTACCATGTTTTACCGAATATGCCACGTTATAAAGTTGGCGATAAAATCGCTCAACTTAAAATAGGTATTACATTCCCTATTGAGTTTGTTGAAGTTAAGGAATTTAATGAAACAGAACGAGGAATGAGAGGTTACGGAAGTTCAGGGAGGTAGTATATGTTAATATATCAGCATAAAGATAAAAGCGTAGGCGAGAATGGCTACTCACACGATGGAAAGTATATTGTAGTCGCATACACGAGAATGAAAGACCCTACCACAAGGAAATGGGTTGATGGCGTTATATATCGTGATGTTTCAACGCTTAACACGTATGTAAGAGAGGAGAAAGACTTTTTTAACACCTTTGAAGAATTAGTAGATTTGGTTTAAAATGTAATTTGTGGTAACGTAAATAATAGATAAGAATATGAAACTATTGAAATTTTATGGCACTTACTGCAATCCGTGTAAGGCACTAACAAAAGTAATTAACGAACTTGATTTGAAGAATGATTTCAGTATTGTTTCACACGATGTTGAAGAAGGTTGGGAATTAGCTGACAAGTTTAAAATCAAAAGCGTTCCGACTTGTATTCTTATTGACGATAGTGGTAATGAAGTAAAGCGTTGGGTTGGGACTTTCAACGTGAAAGAAGAACTTAAAGATTTTATTGAATAGTATGGAAAATCAAATCGTAAAAGAACTTTTTGTTTGCAGATGTAGTGACATTGAGCATCAAATTTCTATGACTTATGAAGTAGATGACGAGTTTAGTGATGTTTATTGCTACATTCACTTAGTAAGACTTCCTTTTTGGGAACGAGTTAAAATCGGAATAAAGTATATCTTTGGTCACAAATCTAATTATGGTGATTTTGACGAGTTTATCTTTAATCCTGAAGACGCGGATAAATTACAAAATGTAGTTGATTACTTAAAATCTTGCGATAATGATAGAAATAAAAACTCTTGAAATAGCAGGTATGGCGAGTGTGCTTCAAGCACTACGCCTACCTTTCGGCAAGGAATGTAGAAGTGAATGTCAAGTAAATATGTCTATAAATGAAGACTACGAACCACCTATGCTTCAATATGGTGCAAATTGCTTTATAGACGAAAAAGACTTAAAATTACTCTCTACACTTATTAAACGTGGTGATGAGCATAGCAAGGCTATACGTGGCTTGATTGTGTATGCAGAAATAAATGCACCTCGTTACTTTTGGCAAGAAATGGACACCTATAAGATTGGTGCAGAAAGGCTTTCGAGTGAAAGTACCATGCACATTCAAGGTAAAGGTCTTTCTACGGAAGAACTTGTAAAAATGAAAGAAGAGCTTAAAGAAGGCACTATGCAAAAAAGAGTGGAATATTTTTCTTATCAGACATTGCGTAGAATTTACAAGCAAAGACGTAATCACAGGCTACCGCATTGGCATAAGTTCTGCGAGTGGATTGAAGGTTTGCCTTATGCGAAAGAATTGATTTTGGTTGGACTTAAAGACGAATAACATTATGATAAAATTGTTAATTGTATTATCTTTTCTTTGGGGTACATCGTTTATAATGGCTATTGATTTGCACATTCATCACCTTGTTAGAATGACACCGAAGAAATTATTCTACATCTTATGCCCCATTGTAAACACGTTTTATGTGATTTACTTAATAAAAGAGTATGAAGATGAATTTAGAAACCCTTTTTAATAGCTATAAAAATGGAAAATGTAAATAATGATAAGCATAAAAATGATGCTATAAAAGAGATTAACGAACATATTAGCGATGCTCTTTCGCAATGGTCGTTTATGATGGTAAGTGCAGATGCAGATAACTGGTCGTGCAAACTTGAATATAGTGACAGTGATTTACTAAACGCATTGACAATATTCAACCATGTTGCATCAAACAAAGCCATTAAGAGTGGTTACTTGACCGAGAAAAATGTTATTGAAAAAATGACGGAATACGTTAAGGTGCTGGAAGATTGCTTTGGGTTCAATAGTATAGAATTAACGAATAAGGTAATAAAAAAATGAAGTGGTTTACTTTTGAAGAATTAACAAGGTCTAATAAGGCTACAAGGCTTAAAATAAAAAATGTACCAACACAAGAACAATTAGGCTTGTTGGAGGAGTTGGTGGATGTTATTTTAGACCCATTAAGAGAAGAGTATGGTGATGAGATTTTTGTGAATAGTGGTTTTCGTAGTGAAAGACTAAACAAGGCAGTTGGTGGAGTGGAGAATAGCCATCATAAATGCGAGAATGGATATGCAGCGGTGGATATTACAGCGGGAACAAAAGAAGGAAATCGTAAACTATTTGGATTATGTATGGCACTTGACCTACCATTTTGTCAATTGATTGATGAAAATAGGTTTGATTGGATTCATATTTCATACAATAAGAACGATGTTAAAAAACAAGTATTACACCTATAAAAGATGAATGTAAGGGATATTAGGATTGGTGATTTCGTGTCACTTAAAACAAATAGATATAATGAAAATAGGGATGATTGGTCTGAGGTCGTTTCTATCCATGCAAATGGAGTTGAGATTTCTACATCAGATAGAGGCGTAGTCGAATGTTCTGATTTAGACTTACAAGGCATAAGAGTTACGGATAATATTCTACGAACATTAGGCGGAACTTATTATGAAAAGAAGGTAGAGTATATTTTCAATTTTTCTGGTGGATTGAGAATTTCCATAAGACCACAATTGGGCACAGACAACTACATTGCAAGTGTTATTGGTCAATATCGTTCACCATTTTGTAGGTTTTCGCACATTCACACATTGCAACATTGGTTGTGGGATATGTTTAAGACCGATATTTAGTTTAACATCTTTTAATATATAAAATATTAAATATAATTTTTGTTAAATAGATTGCTTTTTATAATATTATTTGTATATTTGCATCGTATTAACCAATTAAAATAACAATTATGATAGGAAAACCAAAATTTAAGGTAGGCGATAAGGTTCGTTTTACCATTCAAGGACAAGAATTAGAGGGTGAAGTATTAGTTGTGGATGCTTATGGTACGTTTTTCGAGCCTGATGATGTGAGTTACGACATTATGGTTGAAGGAAAGAATATGTTGTATAAACATATTCAAGAATCGTATGTAAGTAAACTTAAAACAAGTTAGTTATGGCTAAAAAGAAAGAAGTACAAAAGGAAATGCTTTCGGGATATGAAGAGGACTGCATTTGGATGAGTTACAGGTATTGCATAGGCAGACACACGATAGCTTCACATTGCCATGCAGGAGATATTGCTAACAATGCTTATGGTCGTATATCGGATGAACGTACACAATTCATGTCAAAAGATATAAACCAAGAAATTTACGATGTGTTACACGTTCACGATTGGTTTCTTATTGATAATGTTTGGAACTTGAAAGAATATCGCCCTTTGGATATATTCTACCAATGCTTGAATAACATCGGTGTTAAGAACATTGATGATATAAAGAAAATACGCAATATTGAATGTTGGTACACAAATGAGGGCGAATTACAAACTGACGTCTATTACTACAACGACAAGGATAAGTTTAATTACAGGTCGTTCTATGATATTATCGACTTAGAAGTATGGCAAAGGTTAGCTAACTTGTTTGATTTGAAGAATCATAAATGGTGTAGATGTGTTGGTGGCAAGATTGTTGAATACTACGAATATTGGACGCACTACATAACGGAAAACGGATTTGAGTTCAAGAAAATCAAGTGCCCTATTGATGGCTATCACAATTTTAGCGTAACAACAAGAATTGACGAACAATTTATAGAAGAAGACGATATAGAAAAACCTATTTAACATGGACGATTACAAAGATTGCCTAATAAGGCTAATGGGGAAAATACCTAAAAAAGAAAAAGATAGGGTTTTTGGTCAAGAAGTATGCGATATTGATGGTGAGTTTGTAGGATTTATCGAACCATACGAGGCATTATCAAAACTTATACCAAAAGATTGGACTATCTTCGATTTTGGTTGTTGTTATAACGCACAATGCTATTTCTTTGATAAACACAAGGCATACCATGCTATCGAACCAAACAATCCAAATATGCCATTAGAAGAGTTATTTAAGGCAAAGAATACGATTATTCATCGCTGCACAACTGGTGAGTTCTTAAAAAATGTATTCCCTACATTGAAAGTTCATATTAACAAGTGCTTTGCTATCGTAAACAACGTGCCTAATTGGTATGATGAAGATAGCATGAAACTTGTACACGAGGTATTTAGAAATTGTTACACATTTTATATAGCATAAATATTTATGAAAATAGTAATCGAAAGAAAAAGTTTTTTGGATGCACTTAGCATCGGAAGCCAAATGGCAAGTAAAAGTAAAGGGTTAGCTATACTCTCAAACGTAAAAGTAACCATCAAGGATAATATGGCTACTGTTTCAAGTTATGACACAGAGGTTGCTATCGCAAAGAAGGTGGATATTATCGAACATGATGAAAATTCGACTTTTTGTATAGAACCAAAATCTCTGTCAGCGATTTTAAATTCATTGAAAGATGACACTATCACACTTGAATTTAATGACAATATATGCAATATATCTCACTCAAAAGGCTTAATATCAATGCCATACGAGAGCGCAGATGATTTTCCAACACCAAACATTGATAAAACAACCAATACCTATGAGGTTGATGCAATGATTTTGTATAATTGGTTGAAGGAGGGAAAGAACTTTGTTGCTACAACCGACCTTAGACCTGCATTTACTGGTGTTCTTTTGTATTGGGATAAGGGAGAGTTTGGTGTTGCATCAACAGATACGAAAGTTCTATACCATGACAAAATCGATTTCCCTTGCGAAGAAGACAACAACCAAGCTATCGTATGCCCAAAGGCTATTGATTCATTGTTGCCAATGATTGCTAAGAGTGATAAGGTCGTTGTTATGAATAGTGAAAGAAATATCGTATTCAAGACAGAGGATGCAACGCTGGCTTCCGTTAAATTAGAAGAAAGATACCCTAATTTCAAGGTTATTATCGTTAAGAATAACCCTATTGAGGTTTCTATCAACAAAAACGACTTTATGGATTCTATTAAGCGTGCTATGTTGGGTGCAAGTTCCTTAACATCATTGCTAAAACTACACATTAGTGGAATGTCTATGAAGATTGAAAGTGAAGACTTTATGTTTTCTAAAAAAGCTACCGAAGAGTGCTTTTGTAATTGTAATGGTGGCGAAATAACTATTGGCGTAAAAGGAACGTATGTTATTGATGCAATAAATTCAATGGAAGGCGAAACTATCACTTTGAAGTTTAGCGATGAGGTACACCCTGTACTTTTCTGTGATTCGGAGAATGAAAACAAGGTTATCGAATTGATGCCTTATCAAGTTGAAGCGTAATAACTCATGTGGCATAACTTCGTGTTGTGCCACTTTTAAAATTTCAATATATGAGCGAAAAATATAAAAATTTCTTAAAGCCATCAAGCCAATTTGTAATGTGCGGAAACTGCTTCCGAATGGATACTTATAAAGGTTGTGGTTTCGGTTGTAGTTATTGTTTTGCAAACAATCGAGGTGGCGGTAATTTTTTTAGTAAATTCCAGATTGCAGATATGCAATACGTTCGCCATTTATTCGATGCGGCTATCAATAAAGGAGATTGTTCTACAATTAAAAGAGAATGTCTTAATCATTATGTTCCCATTCATCTTGGAGGTCTTTCAGACCCGTTTCAACCAGCAGAATGGATATATGGCGTATCGTATGATTTTTTAGCATTGACTAAAGAATACAATTATCCTGTAAATATATCAACAAAAACAGCCGAGCTTCCTGATAAATATTGGGATGTTCTTGACCCAAACATACATACTTTTTCTTTGTCAATAATGGGTTACAGTGATAGTTATATAAGAATATGGGAACAAAATACACCTTCCGCAATAGATAGAATAAATTTTGCTAAAAAATTAAAAGAGAAAGGTTTTTGGGTTTCAATAAGAATACAACCAGTAATAGACATTGAAGAAGTATTGCTTTTAATTAAAAATTCCGAAAAATATGTTGATTATTATACCGTAGAGCATTTAAAATTGCCACTTGACAACAGGAAGCAACTTGAAGATTTAGAGAAAAGATTAGGTCGCCCAATACCAGTAGTAGCAAGAGGACGAGAATACGAATTTGATTCAAAGGTAAAAATCAAAAATATTCAAGAAATTAAAAACTCTACAAAGGTTAAAATCGGTTGCGGAGATAACGACCTTCACATTTTGTCGGATAGTTTAAACTGTTGTGGAATAGACACTATGCCAGATTCTTTTAAAAATTGGTTAAAATACAACTCTATGTATATTAAGATGACGATGGATAGGTCACAGTGGAAACCACAAAGTAACTGTAATCAATGTTTAAATGGTGCGTGTGTAATAAAAGGCTTTTCAAGGTATGAGCAATACGTTGATAAATATTACTTAGAACATTATGGTGATGATAATCAATTAAAGTTTGATTTATGAAAAGCAACGAAATGAATTGGGAAGAAGTAAGGGCTAATGCGGCAATAGCTGCAATGCAAGCAACGATTTCAAACGAAAAGTTATTAGATGGAACTGGTATTATAGCGAAGAAAATTGGTCGTAACACAAGAGATTTAATTATTGCCAATAGCATTGACTATGCCAATAAATTAGTTGAAGAATTAAAGAAAGGAGAGTAGTATGAAATACGAAGAATTGATGATAGGTAATTATGTATTTGCCACTGGTGTAGATTCTGAACAACGAATCGCCAAGATTGCAGAGCTGCGTGGTAATTGCGTATTTGATAGTTGTTACAATGTTTACTATACTGAATCAATAGACCCTATACAAATTACAGATGATTTTCTAATAAAAAACGGTTTTGATAAGCAGTGTATATTTGAAAATATCATCGAATGTTATGAAGGCGTGTATGAGTGGGAAAAGGAAGTTGATGGATATTTCGTATCGTTCAGACATTGCGCAAATCATAAAGATTGCGATTGGTGCGTACATATCGACAATGCCGACAGAGATAGTGTCGCTTTAGTAGATATTCAATATGTGCATCAGTTGCAAAATGTTATGAATATTTTAGGTATAAAATTAAACTTAAATATTGAATAGTTATGACAAAGATTGAAAACATGATTGATTTGCGCTTACGATGCGTGGAGTTGGCTTTGGAGTTTTATAAAGATTCCAAAAATTGCGATACGGGACACTTAAAACATTGTGCAAAAATCCTTGAATCGTATATATTAGGTGATTCAGAACTACCAAAAGTACCAATAGATACAAATAAACTACTTTTGGATTTCATATCAAAAAATAACAACGAAAAAGAGCAAGCATTTGAAGAACCTAAATATTATGAGGGTGAACTTAAAAAAATGAGAGAAATGCTTGCAAATTCAAAACAAGGATAGTACATTTGCAATGTGGAAAGCATCGTGGTGCGCAACATGGATGCAACGTAACACACAACAAGCCTATTCTTCTAAAGATAATAGAAGTTATGCTCAAATGGTTGTCCGAAGTCGTAAAGTCGGGTCTTTATAGAGGGTTAGGGCGTGATAATCCTCACATGTGAGGTAGTGTAATGGTAACATACTTGGCTCATACCCAAGAGATTAGAAGTTCGATTCTTCTCCTCGCTACTACAAGATAACGCAAGTACCAGTTGCGTAGTGAAGATTTTTAAATGGCTCAATTAGTAGATAGGTACTGGTACTACCTATCGAAAGTTGGGTCGTTTTTATTTAACAATGGATAAATGGGAATATACAACTTTTTATTGGTCTGGTAGCCCTTTAAGTGATATGTTGAAATTAAATCAACTTGGTAAAGATGGATGGGGATTAGTACAAATTGTCAATGGGATTGGCATTATGAAACGAAAATTAACTAACGAAAATAAAACGAAAGTTAAGAAAGAACAAGATACTACATTGTTTGAAACTTGTTGGGTTGCTTATCGTAGAAAAGGCTCTAAAAAGAAGTCATACGAACAATGGTTGAAACTTACCGATGAAGAACGAAAACAAGTTCAACAACACATTAAAGCATACGTTGAAAGCGTAAGCGATATTAAGTACCAAAAGGATTTTGAGCGGTATCTTCGTGATAAGGTGTTTAACAATATCGTGTACAAAGATGGGAAGACGTTGTTTGACGCTGAAAACGAAACGCCTACAACAAGTGATAATAAATTGGTTATTGACGGAATTGAGTATAGATGATATGATTAAAAATTAACACAAGAGGAATTTATCTAACTTAGTTAGGGATATGGATAGATTAGATATTAAGCAAGTGTATATGTGGTTCGATACTATGAAGCACAATCAAGACTTGGTAGAGATACGCTTGATAGGTACGAATAAAACAGGTAGTGGCTATTTCACCAATGCTCAAACAATGATTGATGCTATTAAGCCATACACCGATGCGTATAACGTGTATTTTTCAATCAATAGAATAAATCCAGCTTGCTATGGTCGTGAGCAAAAGGATAAGATTGTATTGAAGCCAAAGAATACAACTACAGATTCAGAGATAGTTTGTCGTGATTATGTGTTGGTCGATTTGGATGCAAAACGCTTGACGGGTGTATGTGCAACAAAAGAAGAGGCTACAAGGGCATACAATAAGGGTCAAGAGGTTTATAAATTCCTTGTTGATAATGGCTTTTATGAGCCTATTGTTGTGTTTAGTTCATCTGGCATTCATTTATATCTTCGTTGTGCGTTAATGAATAATGAAGAAAACACAAAACTTATCAAGCGTTTCTTGGAGGCTTTGGCTATGTTGTTTAGCGATGAATATGTGGATGTAGATACGAAAGTATTTAATGCTGCACGAATTAGCCGACTACCTGGCTCATATTCATGTAAGGGAGCAAATAACGACCCTACAAGACCACAACGTAAGTGTAGGTTCTTGAAAATTCCCGAAGAAATTAAAGTTAATGAAAAAGAATACTTTGAGAAGATTGCGAAGCTATATCCCGAAGACGTAAGACCTACAAGAGAGAATAATTATACGACAGAGAAATTTGACTTAGACAATTTCTTGCAAAAGCACAATATTAAGGTTGTTCGTGTTGATAATATTTCTGGTGGAAAGAAGTATATCTTGGAGCATTGCATCTTCAATGAATCTCATACGGGTAAAGACGCAGTTATATTCCAACGAGATACAGGAGAAATCGCCTACCATTGTTTTCATCAATCGTGTTCACAATATTCTTGGAAGGATGTTCGTATAAAATACGAACCCGATGCCTATTCAAAGAAGGATTATCGTGAGTTTCAACACAAACAACGATATTATGGCATGATTCCTCCTCAACCATTCGAGCCACAAGAGGAAAGCGAAGATAAGGGCAAAAAATGGCTTACATCTAAGGATATTAAGCGAAAACGAGAGCAAGACATAGTTGCTATACCTACGGGGTATTCGCACTTGGATAACGCCATAAGGGGTTTGATTTTGGGTGAAGTTACTATCCTATCAGGGTTGAATGGTAGCGGAAAATCTTCGTGGCTAAATTCAGTGATGCTTAACGTCATTCATCGTGGTTATAAAGTTGCTTGTTTCTCTGGCGAGTTGACAGACTTTAATGTAATGAAGTGGTTGGCTCAAAGTGCTGCGGGTAAAAATTATGTTCATAAAATCGAAGGTAGCGATTATGCCTATGAAGTAGATGATAGAGTTTACGATAAGATTTGTGATTGGTTGAGTGATAAGTTTTATCTCTTTAATAACAATTACGGCAATAAATTCGAGCAGGTAATCTCAGATTTGGAAGAAGTTGTAGAAAAAGGAGTTCACTTGATTGTCATCGACAACCTTATGGCGTTGCAAATCAGCGGTTTAAGTGGCGATAGAAACGAAAAGCAAAAGCAATTCATTCTTGAAATTGTAGAGTTCGCTAAAAAGAAGAATGTGCATATTGTCGTTGTTTGCCATCCGAGAAAAGAGAGTGGAACGCAAACATTATTGAGAAAGGAGAGTATTGCAGGTTCAAGCGACCTTTCAAATGCAGTTCAAAATGTGGCTATTGTTCATCGTTGTGGAGAGGATTTTTGCAAACGTGCAAGTGAGTTCTTTGGTAAGGATAAAGCGGAGCGATACATGGAATACTCTAATGTTGTTGAGATTTGCAAGAATAGAAGTTATGGTGTCGTAGATTACTTGACGGGAATGTTCTACGAGATTGAAACTAAGAGATTTAAGAATTACAAGGCAGAACACATTGTGTATGGATGGCAGGATGAGCCTACACAAATTCCTCTAAGTTATGAGGAAACAAATAGGTATTCTCCCGATTCTACGTTGCCATTTAGCCCGTTTGATGGAAGTGAAACACCATTTTAATATATATATATTATGACGTTACAAGAATTAAAAGAAAGACAAGGGTGGTCATTGAACCAAAAAATCGACCATTCGATTGGCGTGATTGAACAATTTTACGAAAGGCTTAATGGTCAAGTATTTGTGTCGTTTAGTGGTGGTAAGGATAGTACAGTATTGCTGTGGTTAGCAAGAAAGATTTACCCAAATATTAAGGCTGTATTTTGTAATACAGGAAATGAATATCCTGACATTGTTCGCTTCGTTCGTTCGATGAAAGAGCGTGGTGAGAATGTAGAAATATTATATCCACAATTAAAGCCAAAGGAGGTATTTGCTCAATATGGATTTCCATTAGTTAGCAAGGATAAAGCAAAGCAATTATGGTATTGTAAGAACAAGCCCGATTCTAAGATGGCGAAAGACGCATTAGAAAGTGATAGTAGATTCCACAAGTTGCCACATTGTTATCGTTATATCATCAATGAGCCATATCAAGTTAGCGATGTTTGTTGTAGCATATTAAAAAAGAAACCAATGCACGAATTTTCGTTAAAGTATAAGATATATCCGATTATAGGAACATTAGCCGATGAAAGTAAGATGCGAGAGCAAGCATACATCAAGAGGGGGGGGGTGTAACGTGTTCAATAATAGGGATAAACGTAAACAAAACTCACTACCACTTTCGATTTGGACTAACGATGATATTTGGGAGTGTATAAGGCGAAATAACATAGAGATTGCTGATATTTACCACAAGGGTGTTCAAAGAACAGGCTGTATGTGTTGTATGTTTGGTGCGCAATTTGAAGACGATACACGACTTGACACATTGTATAGACTATACCCAAAGTGGTATGAAACATTTATGAATTACGAGAATAATGACGTAACCTATCGTGAAGCGTCAAGAAAGTTTCTTGCTACGCATAAGTTGTGGTTGCCCGATGAAAAGCCAAAAACATTGTTTGATTTATAAATTATAGAGTTATGAAAAAAAAGAAAGCACCGATTCCATTCTACGTTATCATTGATGATGTGAACGCACAGGAGTTTACTAAGTATGATATAATGCCTTATCTAATTAGTTGTTATGGCACTACTACGAAAGATAAAAGACCTAAAACATTTGATGAGTTCAAGGAATTTGTCAAGGCTAAATCAATGTATATGTATTGGTCACGTTGTCAGTATGAGATAATCTTAAAAGCGTGGTGCAGTATTACGGAAGAAAGAAAGGTTGATGTTTATTGGCAAATCGAGAATAATTTAGAGTTGGTTACTAAGTTATTGATGTTAAATGTAGGATTTAACGAATTTTAACCATGAAAGATTTGGTTGTATTGTGCGATTCATGCCATAAGAGAAAGCATTGCATAGATTTGGATGAGCGATTAGATTTCTTATTAAAGAATGAGTTTTAGTATGGGTTAAAAAAACTTAATTGCTTTGTGATTATAATAATAATTAGTATATTTGCATCGTAGAAGTTTTTCATAGATAATGAATGTGTTATGGATTTCAAAGAATGGCTTTGTAAGGTAAAAGGTAGAGGTTTGTTATGCGGAGCGTACTCTGACAAGATAGATAATGCTTTAAGTAAAAAGTATATTGTCGATTTGGCATTGGATGCTAACGGGTGTTCATATCTCTGCGAAATGGATTCTGAGGGTTATCCATTGCCTTACGAAGTCATCTTGAAGTCTTTTCGTTCTTACTTGAATGGTCGTTACGTTAGCGAGCATAAGAATGAAAAGGGTAATGGATATACTGCGTGTGTTTATTGTTGTTATAGCGATTCTGACACAATTGAAATAAATACTACACTAACAACACTACTCGGCTGTTCTGCTAATGTTTATATAAAAGATAACGACTTTTGTAAGATATACGCTGACAAGAATTGCAATTTAAGAATACATTGCCCTATAACATCACGTTGTATCGTTGAATATTGGCATGGTGCAAGTATTTTGGTTATGGATGGTCACGATAATGTGGAACTAATAGAGCATTGATTATGGCTAATGGTAATTACATACTAAAATTCGTATTGACTAATTTTCACGGGTCACAAATAAAGATGGTTGAAAACGAGAATGGTGACTTGGAAGAATGTGTTTGCATACCACTTGAACGCAATGACTTGAAGAAGAATAAGAAGAATCAAGTTACGGCTTACGCATTTATGACGAAGGCAATATTTTCTAACGCTTGGGGTTGGACGCATTACTTGAAGCAAAAGGTTAATCCTAATTTTTTGAAGAAAATGGGTTCTCTCGGAATATCTTGTGCCTATCTTGGAAACGCTAAGGATAGTAACTATGTTGTTTATAGTAATGAATATAAGGATAGATATGTAAAGGTGAGTGATTATGAGTGATTATAAATTTTATATGCAAAAGTGCGATAAGGATTACAACCTTATTGATGGTACACTTAAGGATTTGGAAGTTGATTTTGATGGGCTTAAATATGGTAAGTGCGAGGGCATAAATGATTATGGTAAGCCTAAGAATGTGTACACGGAGGAATATTCAGATTCTAACGAGTTGCGTGTTTATGTTCCACAAGAGATTACAAATGAGGCTACTACGATAAAGTTTACGTTTTATTTCACTGGCGCAAATCGTCAAGCAACATATCATTCGTTTATAAGTTATTTGAATGATGGTATTCACGTGTATTATGACACGGCACGCAAGCGTAAGTTCTATTTCATTCTTACGGAGAAGATTTCCATTTCAGATGAAATGTGGTATGGCGGAGAGCCTTACTTCAAGGTTGACTTAACGGTGCAGAACATCAAAGGCAAAACGGAAGACATTTCTATATAATATTAACTAACAAAAAAGATGAATTTTATGAAGACATTGGAAAAAGTAAAAAAGCATTTGTATGAAGTGGGTTACACCACTAATTCTGCTTGCTTAATTAGAGGTTTCTTAATTGGTGCTGAGATTGCAATGCTCAGTGATGAATTGGTATTCAAGAGTGGTTTGAACAAATTCACCGACTTTTTAGAATGGTATGTTGAAGATGAAGAAGAAAAGGATGAACTATGTAAGGATGATGTTGGCTTTGGCACTTACCTACACGTTCAAGGTGGAATTGATGTTATAGTGTTATCAAATGTGTATAACAATGAATTTGTGGCACTAAGTGGCAAAACAATAGTGAAATACATTTGGATTGAAGGTAAAACAAGACTTTGTACACAAGAAGAAGCCAATAAGATTGATTCCTTTTTACAAAAACACGATATAGTCTTTTGCCCATATTGCGAGCAATTTGAGCCATTTCAAGAGCATGATGGTTTGAAGGATTTGAAAGAAGACGTTGAAGCGTTGAATGAATTGAATAAGACATTTCAAGAAATGTTAGGTGAAGAGAAAGAAAAGTACGATAGCGAATACATGGATGCCTTAGAAGAGGCGTGTCACGAGGCTATTGATAACATTGCATCGAACTTTCATTGTGGTAACATTGATGATGAGGTAAAAGACAAGGTTGTTGATGCTTTAAAAGTGCTTGTTGAATTAGGTAAAACGTATGAGTGATAAAATTCATCTTATATATATATCTGCCATAAGTGTATTGTTCACGTTGCTGTGGTTATCACTTAATAGAAGTGAAAAAGTTGAGGAGGTAACTAAGTATGTGAGCGATACACTTTATTTAGTAAAAAGAGATAGTTTTATCGAATACGTTCCAAAGTATATTGAAAAGACCAAAATAGACACATTGTATCTTCCAACAAACAATGAGCCTTTATTTCCACTACCAATAGAGCAAAAGCATTATCAAAGTGTGGATAATTATGATGTATGGATTAGTGGTTATGAGCCACAGCTTGACAGCATTAAAACCTATTCAAAGGTGGAATATAGGACTATTACGAATAACATTACTAAGGAGGTTTTGGTTAATGAATGGAATCTATACCCATATATAGGTTTTAAGAACCTTAATAAAGAATGGATGCCAAGTATAGGTTTGATGGTAAAAAGCCCTAAAACGCTTATGTATGGGGTTGAAATAGGAATGTATGGAGAAGATGTGTATTGGGGCGTTAATGTAGCGTATAAATTGAAATAATAATATGAAAAAGATTAAAGAAGAATCATTGATAAATTGCCTATCCTATTTAGGTTTGAAGAATCTTCCAAACGCATGGGATAAGGAAAATGTTTGGCTATTAGCCGTTGGACTAATATCAAAGCGTGATGGTACGTCTAATTACGTTGCTTTGAAGAAAGACGAAAAAGGAAATCCTAAGATTGTTAAGGATTTTGGTAACATTGCTACATTGGTGAAAATCGAAGAGGTTTATCCATATATGTACCTTGATGAGAGATATATCCCTATATTCAAGACAAAAACCAAAGACGAACGCATTGAATGGTTGCAACGAATGGGCGATAAAGAAGACCTTAGCGAATTGAAAGTTAGTGAATTAAATAAAAGAGTATTAAACATGGCTATGCAAATCGCTTTGCGTGCCTTAAACAAGTAATTATTATGGCAAGACCTAAAAAGATGAAAGAAGAAGTGAAAAAGGTAGAACCTATTGCACTTGATTGTGGTACACCTATTGAAAACAAGATTTTTAAGGGCGAAACATTTGAAATGGTAAAGACCAACAAGGGTATTGTTTATCATGTTTATGGTGGTTATAATATCTTTGTAACACCCAACAATGTTGCTTTGTATCAAACATTGGAAGACTTGATTGACAACCAAGAGGTTTATGCAAAATTCAAAGGTGAGGAACGTGAGCAATTTGAGTTGAATCTTAGTGCTATTGCTTATGTATTGGATGTGCCATTGATTGCTTTCTCTAATGCGGAGTTCACGTTCAAGATTGCAGAGGAAACCATCAAGTTCCTACAAAAGACCTATGATGATGCGATGAAAGAACCACTGCAAGAGGAAACAGTAGAAGAGGACAGAGAGTTTAAGGATGCAGTGCTTGCAGTAGAGGAATTGCGTAATGCTTTGAAAGAAGAAGAAAAAGATAAATAAATCACCTTAACGCATGGGGAATGAAAACGTCAAGATAAGTGGTAAGACGAAAGTTAAGGCTAAAAGGAAACCCGTAAAGCCCGGCAGGACAATGCCACACAACGTAGGTGGAATACTTAACGCAAGAGTTGTAGCAAGAGCAAAGAAGAAAAATAAAAACAAAAAATGATATGGCTAAATTCGCAACAAGATTGACTATAATACTTGTATCAATCTACTTTCTTATAGGATTGTTATTGTCATATTTTTGTGGAATTGATATTATATATCATAGTTACATCTTGTTGTTTGAATTGTGCGTTGTATGCTACACTTTCCTTAATGGTAAATACCATTGTAGGTATATTCGCTGGGCGGCTTTGAGCATTTTCTCATGCGATACAATAAACCATTTGGATTTTTACTTAAATTTTCTCGAAGTTGATGAACATTTCTACATTTCGATTGTTATACTATCGTTAGGAATTGGTACAAGTACCTTTATGGCACTACACCATTTCCATAAGGTTAGTAAAATTAAACGAAAAAGAGAGAAATTGTATGGAATCAACAATGATGGCACAAAACAATGAGTTGTCTATGGTAAAGAAATTGGCACTTGATTTATTAGAAGTAATTCGACAAAGGATTATTAGCGATGATTGCACTGACGAACAAATCACTGAGGTGTTGGTAACTTTCCACCCAGAACGTCATGGTTATTTCAAGCAAGAGGATTTTGTCACTGCGGATGGTGCAATGAGAATCCTACACTTAGGACAAAATCGAGCAAAGTTCTTTCAACTCACAAAGGAATATGGTATAGTAAATCATAAGATTTCAAACCAAAATATAGGCTTTCTAAGGAAAGATATAGAAAGGTTAAGTGAAATTCTTGATGAAGAGGTGAAAGCGAGAGAAAGAAAAGAGAAGCGTAAACAAGGACAAAGAAAGTTCTTGTGGTGATATGAATAAAATTAAAAAAAAGAAAGCCCCAATTAAGGGGCTTTTCTTTTAGTTAGCTGTGTTATGCAACGCTTCAAGTTGCTTCGCCATATCACCAGCAAAGTTGCGCCACTCCTGCATCTTTTCGTATGCCATAATGTCACTCGCTTCACTGCTCGGATAGTTCAGCATTATAGCAATTTGGTCATCATTACTATAACGCTTCTTCACGAAGGTTGTTTTAAGACTAACGTAATCCCAACCATCTACCGAGAAAGCCAACTTACCACCCTCAAAGATTACTACGTTACCGCTTATCTTAAAGTCAAATGGTTGCGTCATATCAAACTCGTCAAACTCATCCATCGTTCCTTTATAAGCAAGCGCATAGAAACCTCTCTCTTTGTGTTTCAGATACTTATAAGTATCCGCATAAACCATATCTCCTCTTGTGTACATAATCTATCTATTTTATAATGTTGCACTTAATGTAAAACCACACTTCGTAGCGTTTTGCAAAGGGTCTAACCAATAACTTGTATCATATCCCGTAGCTCCTTGTGGAACGTATAGCATATTCTCACCAGTGTTGTAGGTGTTGCGACCTGTGTAGTCTGAGGTCGAAGAACCAAATGTGTCAGAACTTATACTTGGCGAAGTTGAACGTAATGAAGTTATGCTTTTTAATGATTTGCAACTACGAAAACATCTACTTCCTATCACTGTAACACTGCTTGGTATATTTATTGATTCAAGTGAAGTACAATTTGTAAAACAGTTACTACTCAATGATGTAATTGAATCATGTAAAACGATAGATTTTAAGTTACTACAGTAACCAAATGTATTACGTTCTATTGTTTTAACACCACTTGGAATCGTGATTGATTCAAGTGAAGAACAGTATTCAAAACAATAGCTCTCTATAAGTGTTACGTTATTTGGAATATGTATATTCTTCAATTTATTGCAACCATTAAAACTATAACCTCTAATCACAGTTACTGATTCTGGAATATTTACAGCTTCAAGCGAAGTACAACTATCAAAGCAAGAATAACTTATTTCTGTAACACTATTTGGTATTTCATATTCTGATTGTATATCTGACTTTGCATACTTAAGTATTATTGTTTTGTTTTTATTAAATAAAACGCCATCTTCGGAAGAGTAAGTAGTATGATTATCACTTACATAGAACAATAATTTTCTGCAGCCATCAAAAGCACTACCAGGACTAAGTGTTGTTAGGCTATTAGGTATGTTTATTGATTCAAGAGAAGTACAACTTTGAAAGCAACTTGTTCCTAATGATGTAATACCTTCGGGTAAAGTGATGGATTTAAGAGATGAACAATTAGTAAAACAAAGGTTATTTATTATAGTAACTCTATTTGGTATATTTACAGATTGTAAATTTGTGCAATCTTGAAAGAGATTTCTGCTTAATTCGGTTATTCCCGAAGGCAAAGTTATAGCTTCTATTTTTGCACAACCCGAAAAACAGCCTACTCCTATCGCTGTAACACCATTTGGAATCGTGATTGATTCAAGAGAAGTACAACTTTGAAAGCAACTTGTTCCTAATGATGTAATACCTTCGGGCAAAGCGATGGATGTTATTTTAGAACAAGAATAGAATAAATAATTAGGTATGCTATTTAATCCAGTAAAATACCTAAATTCATCAAACGATGTGATATAATTTCGTTGAGAATAGAATATACTTGTGGATGAACTTGTACCAGGTTGTAATTGCGACTCTGTAACAGCAGCACATTCCTCCTTAGTCATATAAGTTTGGTTAGCAGCCAAACCATTGCTGTACATAATTTCCATAATAACAGGGTTTGTAGCAGTGCTTATCGCCACATCAGGATTTTTAGCCACAAGTGTCTTGGTGGCTGTTACAAGCGTTGCGTTGTTCGATGCCTTTTTAAGTGTAAGCGTTAAGGTTGCTGAATATACGTCTGTTGGAACTTTCAGCAAGTTAATTACCGCTTTTTCGTTATCTTGACTTTGAATAGCTATATATCCATTGTCAAAAGCATCACCACTCAACGACCATTCGGCATAGAAATTACCATCAACATCGGTTGTGCTTGTACTCCAAGTATAGGTTGTTATACCCTCTACATCACTACTGCCATTGATTGTAGCATTTTTGGGATAAATAGGCTCTTTAATCCTGACAATAATCTCATCGTAAACAGATTCGCCCTCATAAGTATAGGTAACACGAACAGTTACGTTATATTCGCTTCCACGCTCTCTTGTAGTAAGCAAACCTGTATCTTCGTTGATTGAAACGTAGCTATTCGCTCCCGAACTGATAGAGAACTTAATCGTAGCATTGGGATTTGTATCACCAAGTAGTGTATAAGAGTATTTAGCCGATTCTCCATCGCCTACCACATTGCTACCATTGATAATGATTGTTTCGGGCATTGAAATGTAGAACGATTGATTCTTGTCGAAGATATTTTCCCCAAATACACCTTTAAGCATATCAATCTCTTCAAGCGTAATAGAAGAAAGACGAGCAAAACCGCTTACATTAAACATCTTTAAGTTGCTCTTCAGGTTGATAAGTTGCAGCGTTGTCATGTTATACCAAGCCACATTATCCATTGTTAATGAGCAAGAAGAAGGTGTAACCGCATTAAACCAATTCCATACCAACGAGAAGTCGTTTGTTACGTTAGGACATTCGGTTACGTTGATAGAGGTGATATTACCCCAACCGCCATCAATCACTACGTTAGCACCATCAAGATATGGAAGCTGTGAAAGGGTAAGTGTCTTAACCAGCGATGGAAGCTCAATGCGTTCTACCGCTGCACCCTTTGCAAAGATTACCGAAGCAACCGAAGAGCCTTTTGCTTTCAGTGTCTTGAAGTAGGGTTGATTGCTCAAATCGAGCGAGGTCAATCCCTTGCATCCTTGCACATCAAGCACCTCCAACTTGTTAGCCTTGTTCAAGCCCGAAATCGTAGTCAATTCGTTGTTGGTAGCACTGGCATTACCGATAATCAACGAGGTAAGCTGTGTTCCCAACGATTCGGTGTAAACCTTCGTAATATCCATTGTAGCCAAACGAGCAGTCATCTTCGAGAAGTCCAACCCCTTGATGTTCGGTGCGGCATACAAACGGATAGGGTCACCCAAGTTCACGGTTTCTTTTGTTACGAAGTCGTATGATTCGTTCACATCAAGACTTACACCTACCTCACGAGGAACATCGTTGATACCATAACCATAGTTCATGTTGTTGCCCGAAGTAACGGTAAAGGTCTGTCCTGCTTGTGTATTGTTGATACATTTGAACTCCATTGATTGCGACTTGTAAGCACCCGACACAAGCAATGAATCGTACAACGCAAAGCGTTTTGCCAAGAACCACTTACGATGGATAGCACGGTCGCCTTGCAGCATAAACAAGTTGTTAGTACCGCTTTCTACATAAGGATTGATGTATTTGTATTGTGCATCTTGATTGTACACACGTTCCACCCATTTCTCTGCTTGCAATTCATCGAAGAAATGGATAGCGTTTTCGTAAGAAAGTCCAGCCGAGAACATAGCATCATCAATAGCCGAAACAATGCCCATAAATTCTGTATCAGCTTCAAGTCTATTCCACAATACTGAATCGTGTCCTGCAAATACATATTCGCCCGAAGCATCTTTGGTTTGTCGGTTATCACTTGGACTAATAGCCAAACGACCAGTGTTAATCAAACCATTGATGGTATCGTTATCGTAAAGGATAAAGTAGAAGTGTTCGCCATCTTCCGAAGTAAGCATCGCGTTCTTTACAAACTGGTCAGCACCAGCGAAACGCATCAAGTAGCAATAGTAAGCTGCCATCTTATAGACATCCATGTGTGCCCACTTTTCGGTAGCAAATGCCGATTGCGATACACCATTCATCCAAGTAGCAAAGTTGTACAAGTCGGTTGTAATAGGTGTTTTCGTATCGGGATAACGGCTTTCAAAAGCAAACTTCCAACCCTCTTGTGTTTCGTTACCTACGGTGATAGTCTTGTAGAAATCGCTAATATTAGTAAACAACGCAATCGCATTACCATTGTTTAGGATTTCCCAACATTGCATACGACTATTGTTAAAGTTAGGAATACCTTCAAAGCCGAATACGCTCTCTGTACTCTTATCGTTATTAAAGTTATACTTACCAATGAAAATCAAGTCCGATGTAGCCGTTCTACGATAGAACAAAAGAATTGGGAAACCATCAATAGTAGTTCGCACATCATATTGATAGTTCGACAAGATAGCTGCCTTTTGTGCATTAGTACGAAGCACATATTCGCCATCAAGTTGGGTATTCATCAAAATATCATGCCACATACGTGCAATACCCGTATTATGTGTACCTGAACTTTCAGCATAGTCAGCTTTCAAACACCATGTATCTACTGGTTGTGCGCCATCGGTAAACGCATACAACTTATTTGCTACTATATTGCCTTGCGAATCCTTCAAGATTGTTCCATCTACCTTTTGTGTGTAGATACGGAAGTTCTTCTTTGGATAACCCATAGACGATGTACCTTGTGGGCGCATAGCAGCTTGCGTCATGGTAAAGTTCTTCGATGGGTCTTGCATATTCGTGTACTCAATATCTACGATAATCTGTGTATCTTTATCGTTGGTATTTTCAAGCGTAGGAATATCGCCTGTTACAATCATCACGGGCAAGCGGTTCACCATCTTGTCGGGCGAGAAAGTAACTGTTCCCTCTTCGTACACATTGTTTCTATCGTACACATCCATCATGTCGGCTACATTGTCACGATACAACGTGTAGTTATTCAATATATCGTCTGACGAAAGTGCTTGGTTATATACACGAATTGCTTTCAACAATACTTGTGCTTGGCTTGAACCGCTAAACTGAATGTTTGCCGAAGAAGCAAAATCATCGGTAATAGAATAGTTGATACAACGTGCCACAATACCATTCGTGTAGATAAATGCCAAACCCTTGTTGGTAACACCGCTCACACGATTCATCACGAAAGCAAAACGCACATTCTCATTTTCCTTAAACTCATTCACAATTTCTGCACCCTCTTCCGAGTGTAGCAACACCTTAGTGGCGGTAATCAAAATACCTACACCATTCTGGCGCAAGTCGCATATCACCACATCATCATTCGTTACGTTAGTAGTAGAAAATTCAAGTTCTACTGTTCTACCCAAAGCAACAGGACTTCCGCTAAGTGGTGCAAAGTTTACACTGAATGTCGCACCATCCGAAATGCGCAATCGGTTATTAACCCAACCCGAAGTCGTGTTCCAGTTAAAGCCTTCAAACGTAGCAGTGTATTCGCCATAACTCCATTGGTCTTTATCACTTGCGTTATTGTTTCTTCCGTTGGCATTAAAGTCAAACATCAAGCCTTCGGTAATCTCGCGCAAGCTCATGTTGGTTACGGCTACGTTAGCAGGAATAGACAAGGTTGCTTTGTCGGCTACCAAACGTAAAGTAGTAGCACCCGTCTTATTCGACACAAACAAGAACTCATTCACAACACCATTCTTGCTTGCTACCGAGCCTTTCTTTTCATCGCCAATAAACACATCTACATTCATGCTTGCTTCGCCAAGTGGTGAGAAGGTAGCGAACTTAAAGGTATAAGGCACATATTGGATAATGTCGTAGATAACCAAAGAACTACCCGATGCAACCACACCAAAGTCCTTTGGGATAGTCAACGCTACTCCGATAGTAGGTGTAGTAGTCGCACCATCATATACGATAAAGTCACGATACAACGTGTCGGTATAGAAATTCTCGCCATTGATAGTAGTGTAGGCTCTCATTTGTAACGAGTGTCTGCCATTACCAAGTGCCGAAAGCGTAATGTATTTCGGTGAGCCACCTTCAATCGCTACAACCTCGTCAACTACTCTATCAAAGGGTTGCAACACGCCATCAATATACCATTCAACAACCTTTGTTCCGTAGCCCTTAACAGACCAGAGGATTTCCATTTCGGTAGAGCCACTTGCAAGGTTATACACCTTCGAAATATCAAGTTCGTCTTTAATTTGCAAATCTACTACTTGATAAGTAATAGCCGTTGTAGTAGCAGCAAGTGTGTTCTGACCGCTAATACCTACAATAATCGTATTTACACCCTCTTTCAAGTATTGGTCAACATTAAAGTGTACCGATTCGCCATATCTACGTGTTTCAGTTACTACACGTTTCGTAGCATTGTGCATAATCGTGTAGGTCACATAAACATTTTCACCCGTACTTGCACCAACTTTGTTCTTAATATCGAAAGTAAAGTCAATGTAGTTACCAATACTTCCCAAGAACACTGCATTGTAAGTTGGTGTAGTCAACGTAATCTCTGCCGAGTAGTTAAACGGAGCATCAAACGTACCCAAAACTAAACTTGGGTCGCCTGTTTCAATGTACGCATCACGATTTTCCTCATCAGCAAACGCAATGTAGCGATTATTTGCCGAATCGTAATAAAGCACACCGATACGATTTTCTAATTGCTCCTTGATAAACTCTTGTACGCGAGAACCCAACACAGGTAAGCCGCCAGTAGAGTTATCACCACCCCAATCTTGGTGCTTGTTCACCTTCTTGTCATATCCATTTATTGCCATATCTTATTTAATTTATCCGTTATTCCAAACATCATCATTTAACCAAACTCTCGAATTAACCCATAAACCACTACCAAAACAGCTTCGTGGTGCTTCGGGTTTAGGCATGAAGCGCAACACTTGCATAATCACATTAAAATCGTTAGTGTTGTTAGCAGTTATCCCATTCGGATAGATTGTACCCGTAATGTTGAACTGCCCATCAACCTCAGCCATTCCGTTTAATACTCTAATGCACTTCATATCTATTCTATTGTTTCAGGGTTTTCTACATACCAATAAGCAACTAATTGCGAATTTGCATCATAACCTTTCAAGGCATATAGCGTAGCCATCATCCCTACTTTAACATCTATAGTTGTACGCAATTCGCCATTTACAATAAAGTACCCATTGTTGGCAATTTTAATATCCATTCCGTAGTAAGAACGAGTTGTTGCAAAGTGCCCATTAAACAATTTGCAAACAACACCAACATAGTTTTCTGGCGATGGTAAATAAATCAATTCACCACCTCCAAAATTCCTTAAATTAAAATTAAATCCTGTTTCAAACGATATATATTTAGGTTCTCCGTATCCCAATATTTCCATTGCATCTGCAATACTGCCCTTAAACTTAACATTACCTTCTTTATCCCAAGCTATATTACTGCTTGCAACGTGACCGCTACCATCAGGATTAAGCAATATCTTCTTATCCGCAATATTCACATAATTAACATGCAAATATTCGCCCTTAATAGTAGGCAAGCCAGTAGTAGTATCAACCTCAAATATCGCAATAGGCTTACCAAGTCTATCTTGTACTTTGAATTGACCTGCGGTAACTGTGATTATATTTTCATCAATATCAATACCAGTCTTTAATAGTTGGCTACGCATTTGCTCAATATAAGCAATGATATACTTATCGTCAACCTTAACCCAGCCAAATACTCCATTCGCGTTTTGGAATTGATACACAACGCCATCGCTCGAAATATAGAAATCATCAACGTGTGCTTGACGCATAGTGTCGTCAGTCCAATTTATCGCTGGTTCGTTATTCAACGTAGGAACATCTGTCGTTTCGCCTTGCCAAATATAGAAACTACCTCCAAGTTCGGAATTTACCTTGTTGATAAGACCTTGTAAGTTATCCTTAATATCTACTACTTCTTTATTATTAGCATAACTATCAAATCTTACCCAATCTGTTGCTACGAAGCCAATATCCTTGTTGTAATCTGCCGTAGCAATGACTATTGTGCCTGCCTCGTAATTATCAAATAATATGTAATCCTTTTCAAGAATCCACATATCGCGTGCTTGATAACCAGTATCGGGTATTTCAACGAAGATAGACGACTTACCATCAATCTCATCAAATACCTCATCTGGCACACCTTGATTCATCCATTCGCTACCATTCCAAATCCTTGTTTTTCCATCGGTAGTACACCACATATCGCCAATACGTTCCTCATTGCTTCCCCAACTACTTGATGTTCGCGGGTCTGCGTCTTGATACCACGTTTCAGCCTTCTTATCAAGTTGTGAATTGAGTTGTGCTACAACCTTTGAATACTCATTGTTAATGAAAGAAGTTAGTGCGCTATCATCCGTGTATCTATCGTATTTTTCCCAATGAGAAGAATTGAATGTATCACTATCTTGATTAGCAAACACAATTACACCAGCTTTAAGATAAGTATCTGATAATGTATAATCTGCTTCCAAAATCCACATATCATTCTTCTTGTACTTACTTGGCTTGCTAACAAAGATTGATGATTTTCCATCCAATGTGTCAAACAACTCTGTTGGTAGTTTTTGTTCGTTCCATTTACTACCATCCCAATAAGAGGTCTTTTCATTTTGAGTATCGTACCACAAATCGCCAACGTGTTCGCTCCTTTCTTCGTTGGTTATCCAATTTATAGATGGGTCAGTGCTTTGATACCATGTTTCAGCTTTTTGGTCAAGTTGTTCTTGGATAGTAGGGATAGTTTCGTTGTACTCCTCTCTAAATTCGTCTAACTTTTTATTAACATTGTTAGCAGTAGTATCATCAGTGTACTTATCCTTTTTGCTCCAATCAGACGCAACAAAGTTATTTTCGCGCGTTTTGTTCGTAACAAGTAAAGTGCCTTTATCATAATTAACACCGCTCACTCCACCTTCATAAAACCAAAGGTCGTTTGCGTTATATGTAGTAGGCTTCTCTACAAAGATAGATGCCTTTGCATCAAACTTATCAAACACCGCAACAGGAATGTTTTGCTCATTCCATTTAGTGCCATCAAAGTAGAATGTTTCGCCAGTAGATTCCTTATACCAAAGGTCGCCTACGTGTTTGGCATCTTCACCCCAACCTTCACCGACTCGTGGGTCACTATCTTGATACCACGTTTCAGCCTTACCATCTATTTGAATTTGTAAAAGTGGTATGGTCTTTTGATATTCGTCAGAGAAATCTTCAAGTTCCTTCTTAACAAGATTAGCAACAGTATCATCGGTGTACTTGCTATTCTTTCTCCAATGCTCAATGCTAAACGCTTCGCCCTTATCTTTGGCTTGAATACACACAAGAACATCGTTGCTATAATTCACTCCCAATTCCTCGTCTGCATAAGTAGCATTTACCCAAGTATCGCCAACATCATACACATCGTTGTCGGTAGGTGTATCAACAAATACTCTACGTTTTTCGCCAATCTGTTCAACAAAATGTATAAGATATTTGTCAGTGACGATTTGCCAAGAGTAAGTGTTTGTAGTTTCATCATAAGCAAATTGATAACAAAAACCATCGGTAGTGATATAAAAGTCATCAATATGCTCTTGTTTGGTTTCTTCCGTAATCCAATTAGCCGCTGGCTCGTTTTCAAGTGTTGGTATAGTGTTATCTTCACCTTGCCATACATAGAAACTCCCATCCATTTCTCTCGACAATTTGTTGGTAACACTTATCAAACTACCAACTTCATCTTCCATGTTATTACCAGTCGATTGAAGCACAATGCTATCGGCAGATATTTCAGTACCTTCGGGCGAAAGATTTATCTTTGGCTTAGGCAATGTATAGCTCTTAATCTTATCATAGATGCGGATATAAGGAGAGCCACTACCAGCCGATGCTTGAACAATAGCACCTTGCCTTTTCACATTTGTTCTATTACCAAGAAGAACAATATCGTCACCCGATAACGGAGCGTCCGATTGCTCTGCACAATCACTCTTGCTCAGTACAATATAATTAGTACCTACCTCTGTCACCAATCGCCAGAAGAAGTGATTGCCAACCTTCCCATTCGCCTGCTTATCCAAGTTGAAAGTTTCGCAATAGGCTTGGTCGCCCACCTCAAATGTATTATGAATAGTGTTTCCAGCATCATCGGTCGTATTCATATAGCAAATGTAGCCACTCGATGTTTCAATAACATTCACAATAGCCATACTCGCTGCGGTGTTAATCACCTTACCGCCAATATGCGATGTTTTCTGTATCTCAACTTCCGTTGCCGAGAACTTAAAACGAACATCAAGATAGTCGGTTTCAATATGCCAATTTCCAGTAGAATCTTGGTACATACCAACGCCACGTGAACCCTTCAAGAAATCACCTGCCACAAGACCTTCGGCAAATGCAATTTTCTTATATGCAATATCTTCAACGTCTTTTCTTAGATACTTTGTGTTATCTATTTGAGATATAGTTGATTCAATCTTCTTATCAACGGCTGCTGCGGTATATACACTTTCATCCGAAGAAGCCTCCATGCTTCTCGTTGTAACAACGGATGCAACCTTCGTGTTTGCTAATGATATACCTTTTTGAAAGTCAACATTTGCTTTTACGCTATTATCAACATCGTTTCTAATGTAGTTATTTAGGTTGATGTTTATGATTTGATTTTGACGCTCTTCGGAATCACCAACCAACTCCTTTATTTGATTTGTAATATTTTGTTGCAAACTCTTCGTGAATACAACATCATCTGAAAGTTCAACCTTTATTTCAGGCAATGGTTTATCACTCGACATTGAATAAGAATAAGATGAAACGTACAAATCGTACAATTCTCCATAGTATTCAACTCTTATTAGTGAATTTTCGTTTAAAGCATCAAGGATATTTTGGTTTTCGGCAAAGAATATACGACTAAACGAAATAGAGAAGGTAAACTTTTCACTATTATTGTCGTGCATATACTTTATAAGCGCATCCTTTAATCGTTCTTCTGCCGCTAACACGTATGATTTAGGTAGTTCTATATGTAGAATTACAAAAGTATCTTCTACGCTTGGTTTGTAATTGTTTGTGGCATTGGGCATTACAACTCCAAACGTATTTATATCTTTCTTTAACGCAATCCAAACCTCATTGTTTTTAGTGTCATTTTGTCGCTCTTGTGGGCGTTCTGCTGGCATACCCTCACGGCCACATCTAACATTACCATTTGCATCACGCAATAGGTTTCCATTTTCGTCAACTTGAACTAAGTTTTTTTGCGTATCACTATCTACACCTATGATAAATTCACAAGCACCACAGCTACCAGTTGTCATGGAAATGACCATTTCATCCTCTTCAATGGCATGGTCAAATAGATTAAAACCAAATTCTCCGTCAAATTTTCTTAACTTTCCAAAGAAGTATGGATGTAGATGGTTGCCCTCTTCATCAAATTCATCATTGTCGTCTTTGTCATAAGCAAATTCTTGGAACACATCAATAGGTTCGCCCAAAGCATTTAGCATACCCTTAATAGTTGGCTTTATATCGTCAAAGTCTTGAATATGCTCTTTTGGATTTCCCTTAAAGTATTGATTTTCAAACTCATAGTAGTTTCCATTCTCATCGCTATAAGTATCATTCAATGCGTTATAGAAGCGTTCTTCTCCTTTTGTTGAACGATAAATCTCTGGCATTAAGTTCGTTTGTGGCATTATTCGATATAACACCCTTGTTGACAATTTCATGCCAACATTGTCAAAAGAATCTTCAATTCCACTAACACCTATATCGCTCAAATCTTTAAATTCGTCACCTTTATCGTTTCGCCAAATGTAACCCTTCTTTGTGTATGGTGCTGTCTTAGCATTGAATTTGTTCAATACTACGGTGAATGATGTAATTCCTGCAGATAAATAAACCTTATATACATCAAGTTGCCATAACACGATTGAATGTTTACCCTTCTTCAACGAAAGGGTAATTTCTTCACCTGACAAGTTGGTTGTTTCGTAATATGGGATAGGGTTGCCAAGCCATTGCTCTTGATATTCATAAACTCTAAGCCGCTGGAAATCACTTAGGTAGAAAGGTGTTAAGCCAGAGCTTGCTGCTGCAAAGAAACTAAGCGTTACTTGTGCATCCTCCGTTAATTCAAAGTCAAGGCGATAATCAACCGATGTGTTCGTTTCAACTACACCACCAAAGGATGAAAAGTTTACTCGTGTTTCAAATCCAAGATGTTGGTCGCCATACTTTGCACTAACCCATTGTGAATTAGATGAAGATGAGCCTGTTACTCTTGCGTATGAACCTAATACGTTTAGGTATATATAATTAGTTGTGTCAATACAAGTATATGTTGTACCTACTTGTACGCTTTTTGCAAGGTTGTTAAAGTTCTTTACAAATGCTTGATTTGTAATATTGTTACCATTGGTATCAAGTATGGTGTAGTCCAACTCACCAACTTCACTATTGTTTGGATAATAGAAAGGTATATTATCAGAACTACCAACACCAGTAATTCTATTGATTATTCTATTGTTTGTGTTTTGCTTTTCTATTGAAAGCAAACTCTCGTTTTGACCATATTTAAATGTATGGTCAATTCTATTGTTGGTGTACCCTATGTGGATTTCCTTACCTACATAGTAATATGGAATTTCATAGATGTTATAACTTTCTTGAATAGCATTTGAAAAGAATTGGTTTTCAAAAGAAACTAACTTACTTTCACTTGAAATACCATCATCGACAACAACACGATAATCCAATCCACTATATTCAAGTGAACGATTAAGACGTTCGGCATATTCATTGATAGTACCAAAGAATACAAACTTAGAACTATTAGAAACGGGCTTATCGTTCGTTGTATCGCTTGATACAACATCGTACACATAAACATTTTCAAGAACCCTTCTTTCGCTTACAAGTTCCAATTCATGCTTGTAGCGAGAATCCGTATTATCGTATGAACTTGTAGGAATGTGCTTAATGAAGAATTTCTCTCCATTAAAAGTTGCATATACGCTATAAGTCCAAAGTTTATCCAAGCATAAAGGGTGCATTATGGTGCAAGATATTGTTGGAACGCTACCCATTCGCTTGTAATCACTCCTAAAATCAGAAGTGATTACTTGTTGTGCTTCGTTTGGGAATGGCGTGTCATTAACACCATCTATATAAGTATATAACTTTAATATTTTTTCCATGCTACAAAGTTATAAAAATTATTCTTTTCTCTCACGAATTTCTGGTAAAATATATTGAATATTTGTGGCTATTGTGTGCAATCTATGCTTTGCATCGTCTTCGCTAATGGTCATATCATCTGTGAACTCGCAAACGATACTACCAACCCAATCATGTTGTTGATTTGATAATCGTTTTACTATTGCGTGTGATGTTCCACAAGACGCAAAGATTGATTGTGCATATCTATCTTTAACTTGCTCTTCAATGTTGGTAATATACATGAATACGTTCTTTACCAAATCTGATGCAAACTTAGCAACCTCACTAATCTTCTTTCTTTGAATCTTATCACGCATTGATGTTGCCCAACGTCTTTTTACCTCAAAGTAAATTGTCAACATTTCCTCATGTCCTAATGGGTGTGGTTGAACAATGTAAACCCTATCAGCCTTAATGTCGTAAAGTAAATCCCAAAGTTCACCATACACCAACATCGCATTATCACTTCTACGTTTATTGAGTTCAATGTCTTCTGCTTTCCACTTTTCCAACTTGTAGTCAGTCATCTTATTCTTTGTGTATTGATGATATGAGAAGTACCCAAGTATGATTACACCCAACGCTTGTATAATATCAGCCCAATTCATTATTCATTACCTCCTTCTTGTTTTCTTGTAACTTGTTGACTTGCAACCATTTTCCTCTCTTGTGAGGCTTTTTGCTCTTCAAGTTGTTTTTGGTGTTCACGTTCAATTCGCATCTTTTCGTCAGGAGAGCTTTCAGTGTTCTTTTGTATGCCTGTTTCCTTCGACAAGATTCCTGCACCCGTAAGGATTGTAAGCATTTGATTGTATTCATAATCATTCATCGGTTTCCAAACCTTGAATTTAGCATTGATATTTAGGTTTTCATAATCTGTAATTGCTGTTGTATTCACTTTACTGTTAACCAATTCAACGGATAATCCATACTTGAATAGGCGCACCATCTTATCTGCCACATTTTGCCAATCTATAACCTTTTGCAAGGCGTTTTCAATGTCAAGTGATTGTGTTAGTTGAATAGCAATACCGCTAATATCGCCACTTGTTTTAACGTCTTTTGGAAGAATGAATGTAGTAGAAGAGCCTAATTGTATAGTATCTAACAATGCTTGCAATATTTCAAGTGTACCTTGTGGGCTTGGAGGTGTAAGGAATTTAGCATCACCATTGCCTTCTAATGAAGTGTCATTAAGTACGATACTACCAGCAATCTTTTGTGCGTTATCCTTAAATTTGCCTTTCACATAAAGCAAGCCCCATCCAAATCTTCTATTTACGGCATTATATATATTATATAGGATTTCGTAACTTGTAATAATATTTTGAACATTATTCCATGCAACTTCACCACGCTTAGTAATCAGAGGAATTTCATTAAAACCATGCTTGATAGGTGCTTCCATTACCCATCCATGTTCGCTTGTTGTGTTTGCTTGATTGTCTTTTTTATGTCTATACATAAATGTATCATCGTATGAATCAATGTATTCCACATTGTCTTTTATGTAATAAACACTTTCAAGTATTCTATCGCCATTGTCGTCATTGTGTGGGCAAAGAACATAACCATCTGCGTAAGATAGTATTCTACTCTTAATTCTTCCCTTATAATCAAAGTAGTAAAGAAGACCTGCATCACCATAAGACAATTGCGTATCAACCATCTTATTTTTCATTCCATCTTGGTTTCGCAAATCCCAATATTGCTTGAATGTAACAAAATCATCCTCTTGTTTCTTTGTTGGATTGGTTTCCACCAAAGTAAACACGATTTTATTGCCCGTCAAGTGTAATAGTTGCTTATTTTTGATGTTCTTTTGAAATGGCACTGCCATCTTTTGAAAACGAATATCACGAAAACCACCATCACTTGTTTTGATACAAATTGATGGGATATTGTCATCAAACAATACATCATGCGATGCAACATCAAGCTCACGCATAAATTGCTCTTGCGTCACAACCTCTTTTCTAAATGTAGGCAATACGGCATCCAATTTACTATTCAATTCCACTGAATCAGGCAATATAGATTCAATAGCCCTATCAATGCCTCTCGTAAAAGGTCGCTTTTGCTTCAACTTATTAGGGTCAGCCAATAAACTTTTAATCAATTCCTTGTATTCCATATTTGTTATTCTTTTTCTACTAAATCATACATTTCCATAGCCTCTTCTTTTGAAATAGGTCTTCGAGATATTTCTGTTGAACAAATCGGGCAAATATCATTGTATTTCTCAAAAACATGAATCACTTGGTCAACTTCGTCTGACTGAACTTTGAATTTGTCGTTCAATGTAACACGCAACTTTGTTTGCAAGTCCAATGATTGCTTTGCATCTATCTCACCGCGTTCCTCTTTTTCTTTCGTTTCTTTGATAAGGTTGATGATTTCAGCCTTATTCTCCTCAAAGGAAATATCTTCACCTCTTTTCTTTTTCTTTTGACCACCTAACAATGTAACCTCAACGTATGTTTTGAGATATTGCATAGTAGATGTATTGTCATAGGTGTTGTGATATTCTTTATTATAGTCATAATCATTGCCAAATAAACACTTATATGCAACCAATGAATCGTCAAATTGCATAGATAATAAAACGTATGAAATATCTCTTACGCTTATCGTGTGATTTGCTCTTGCGCAATCCTCTATCGCTTTCTTTATTTGTTCGTTGCTAATCATATTACTTATCCATATAATGTTTCATCATAGATGCTATTGCTATCCCAATCATCGTCATTATCTTCTTCGTACTGACCTATTGTTTTCATCAACTCTTCCCCGTAAGGATATTCCAAACAAGGATAGAAACGCATAGCACAAGGGTCAAGCAAGTCCATAGAACGATTTTTACCCAATTTTGCGTTCATTTCTTTCTTTGACATAAGTGCTTTCTTCCCACTCGGCATATCCTTGAAGCGAACAACGGCACACTCTTCCATAAATTCATTTTGAATCGTGATAGGTGTTCGTAAGTTTTGATGCTCATAAATCTTTTGTGCTACTCGCTCATCAAATGAGATATATTGTCGCTTAATAGCCTCAACCAAACGCATATAACACTCCGCCTTCAAGTTATAAGCCATACGTCCATACAATCCACAAGGTGCATGATTTGATATGAAAGGCATTGCTTCGGGTATATAGTCGTTGATATACGTTCCACGAATAGCATCGTATATGATATGAGAATTAGAAATACCATGTTGTGCAGCAAACATTTCCAATCGTTCAGCATTTTGACGTGGTGTCGTTTGTTTTAATATCAAATAGTCAAAAACATGAAAACCATTCCATGCAAGACAAAGGAAATTATCTGTACCAGTATCTGCCAAGTCACACGTTACCCAAAGGTCGTTGTTTACTTGTGGGTCGTTCAAGAACACTTGATTTGAATCTTCATAGGGTATGGGAATATCCAAACCTTCTAAACTTGAAACATTCCAATTACCTTCCAAGTTCTTTTGAGATTCCGTTTCACCCATCACAGCAATACTACCAACATAACCACTATTCTTATCAAGGATGGCTCTATTCTCACTTGTCTTACCTTCATAGAAAGTAAAAGACTTAATCATATCCTTGTAGGTAGCCTTACCATTCTTACCATTAAACTTAGCAAGAACTCTATCTATTTGTGATTTACATTGACGATAAACATCTTCTTTTGTTTCGCCTTGCGCAACCTCCTTAACCGACTTACCATATACATAAAAATAGCGAACAACTCCATTGCGTTCGGGAATAATAAATCCATCAGCACCTATATACCAATCAAGGAAATCACGCAACCAATGGTCACGTTCAGGGTTGGTAGTCATTCGCATCTTACCAGTCCAATTAGCAATACCACGATTACGAGAAAACAAGTAAGAAAAACATTCCCATGTAAAACCCGTTCCTTCGTCAAAGTATATTAAATCGTATTGTCGTCCTTTGAATCGCTGTGAGATTTTAGCAAGACTTTGGTCTGCAATGTGCGTAACATCCACTCTCGCACCACTTGGAAAGTCAACATGAGGGTCGCCACTTTCAACAATCGAGCAAGCAGAGCCAAACATTTTCTTAAATTCGTCAAGCACACCACCACCAGACTTCAAATCACCTAAGTTGTTACGCAAGAAAACTGCACGAAAACGAGAATCAAGCGATGGCTCTGCACACATAAGAACAGCGGCAGCAGTCTTACCTGCAGACATCGAACCTCCACCTATCACAAGGTCAAGGTTGCTTCTTACAAATTTCTCTTGAAAACCTTCAAATGGTTTTATGATTTTTTGTTTACTTGCCATATACTATCATTAACTAAGGACAAAAATAGGCTAAGTTAGCGCATTTTTCTTTACGATTAAAAATAAATTGTTGCATAGTGCAATAATTACACCTTATTTTATATATAAACCAATTATTTTTAATTGCTACTTTTGTGAAAAGTTAAAAAATCGTTACAATATGAAGTTTACTAAAGAAGATGCTTACAAAGAACTTGTGGCAAAAATGACGACAAATGGAGAAAAACTCAATCTGTCGAAAAGAAGCATGAATGAGCAAATAGAAGCACTATTGCCATTGATTGCAAATGAGGAAATGGAACTTGCGATTTTCGTTGAAAAGGTCTTACCTTTCATTAAGACCGCAGACGCAAATGTTCGCAACGATGTTTCACAAGGTATCAAAGAGTACAAGGACGCAAATCCTCCTATTGAGCCTCCTAAGCCAACACCTCCAACAGATGCTAACGCTGCATTATTGGCACGATTAGAGGCGTTGGAAAAGAAGAATCAAGAGGCTGAATTGGCACTCAAACATCAAGATACCAAATCAAAACTTTCAGCAAAAATGAAAGAGCTTGGTGTTAAGAATGACAAGTGGATTGAAATGATGTTGGGCAGTGTAGTAATCACAGATGATTTTGATGTTGACACTAAGGCTTCAAGCTATTTGGAGCTTTACAACTCTATGCAAGCCGACATTGACCCAAGTGTTACTCCTCGTGGTACTGGAGGTGGTAAACAAGATAATGTAAGCGATGCGATTAAAGAAGCGGCTGCGTTCGCTAAATCGCAAAAATTGATTGAGTAATAAATAATAAAAAAGATTTGACTATGAGTGAAATTTTTGGAACTTTTAGAGGCACAGTGCTTTCACAATCAAAAGGCACTATTGGTGGCGCACGTTCCGTTTTTGCCAAGTTCAAGGGTATCAAGAATGAATTGGTATATCCCTACAATGGTGGTAAAATCGTAAATGCTCCAAAGGGTACAGGATTCAAATTCTTCGCTGGCGACCTTATGGAATTTCGCACTAATGACAAGTATGCTAAACCCGAAGTTTACTTGTTGAAGACTTATTTGGTTGAAAGCGTAAGTGGTAGTGTTGTAAACATCGTTAAAGATGGCTACAAGCATAAACCTTTTGTTGGTGACAAGATTGGTGTTGCACCCGAAGAAATTGGTGGTGAAATGACCTCTGCTACTATCACAAAGGTTGAAGAAAGCAAAGTAGGTGAGGTTGTTGTTTGGGCTTGTACAATGAGTTCTGCATTGTCTGCTGAAAAGGGCGATGTATTGGTAGAAGCAGATGAAGAAGGCAAGATGTTGGTTAAGCAAATCAACGCCTTTGCAGATTGCGATGGTGATATGCCATATAGCGCAGAAGAGGGTGACGATGAATTTGAAAAGGCTAAGTATTTCTATACTCCTGCCGTAGGTGGTGTATATATCTACATTCATAAGATGTCGCCTATCCCTGCTTGTGTATTGGCTAAGAATGTTTCACAATTTAACGGTTTGTTTAAGTTGCCAACCGTAGGATAATGAAAGGAGATAATAGATATGAAGTTTGAAAATAGTAATTACGCAAAACTTTGGGAATCTAAGGAGGGTCGTAACATCCTTACCGCTATCTTGAACGAAGAAGGCTTTATTAAGCCAAACTTTACTTTCCACTTGGAAAAGTTTAAGATTGACCCAACAATAACCCCATCTAACGCTAAGGGTGAAGCAACATTTACTTCACAAATGCGTGAAATCGTGAACGCTGACTTGATGGATATGCGTGCGCCTCTTGGTGACACTCGCGTTGCCGATAAGAAGGGTGTTGCATACTATACTGGTCGTATTCCTGACTTCGCTCCTGCAGGCTTCGTGGAAAAAGCAACAGAACGCTGGTACAAGGAAAGCAACTTCGACCAATTTGGTGATGCTGCTCTTATCGCACAATATGCAACAGACGAAATTCAACGCATGGTGGATAGTGCTAACATGACACTTTCTTATCTTGCTGCTAAGGCTCTTTCAACAGGTGAAACCATTTATGATATGGGTGATGGTATTCAAAGTGCTATCTACAAATCATACATTCCACTTGAAAACTTCGTTAAGGCTGGTGCAAAGGTTTGGACTGACCCAAGTGCCAATATCTTCGACCAAATGATGAAGATTGAACAAGACTTCAAGGATAAGTGGGGCGTTGAAATGGCTATGCAATGGGAAATGTCAGAAACTATGTACAAGAATGTATTCTTGAACAACGAACAAGTTCGTGAATGGGTTCGCACATGGAACGCTATGAATAACGTAGTATTGCCAGAAAACTTGCAATTGACTAAGGAACTCGTTGATGCTGCTTACGCTGCTCATCCTTATGGCTTGTCGCCTATCGTTCTCGTAAACGAAAAGCAAAAGGACATCAATCAAGGTGTAGTTCGTGGTTGGAAAGAAGGAAATGCAGTTCTTCGTCCTCGTGGTTACGCAGGTTACATCCGCAAGGCAGCTATTCTTGATGAAGTAATCTATAAGCGTTACGCTAATAGTGTAAACTCTTATAACTTTACTCCTGCTTTGAATGGCTTGGGCGTGTTTATGAATAGTGTAGTTGTTAATGGCAACTTTAAGGAATGGCACACAGACTTGTTCGTTAAGGCTATCCCTACACTTGATGAGTTCTTGTATCACGTTATTGTTGATACTACAACTGCTGACTAATACTTTTTGATGTTATGAACACATTCGATATTATAGAATACCTTTCAGGTATTACAATGTTCACCTTTGATAAGGCGGTGCTTAATCGCATCGCCTTAGATAGGGGCGTTTCAAACGTGGTAGTCTATGAAGAGTTAGACACTAAGACAAAAGAGTTGCTTCGTGCCGACTTGTTATTGGCTGCTTATATCTCTCCTAACGTATGGGCGAGTTCTACCCATTCTCATGGAAGTTATACTAAGGTAATTGGTAGTCAAACCATTTACACCGAAGACAAAGAGAGGCTATATAATACGTTTGTGAACATCTATAAGAAGTATAATGACCCCATGCTTGAAGAGGTACAATCTTTGGATAGTGGGGGGTTGCAATGGCTTTAAAAACGTGTCGTTATGTATATTGACCATAATTTAAAAGAATACCCATTTCATGCAATATTCTACCACTTGGGTGTAGATGAAAGCAAGCCGCTTGACCAACAAGTAGAAGAGAAAATTGTGTCGTTTGAAACAATGTGTGATGTGGACGATAAGAACACTGGTTTAAACAATGACATTATCACATTGTATTTTCCATTTGATTCTGAAAAAGAATCCATAAAGGTTATGCTTGGTGAAACAATGGAAGTGGAAACGTATGGGCTTATTCAAAAGGGTCGTGTACTTGGTGTTAGACCATCGCAACTTGGAGGTGTGAAAGTTATGTGTACAAGAATTTGATGTATGGCAACGAAACGAATAAGAATAGGTGGTATTATTAAAGACGCAGTAATGCGTGATTTAACGCAAGCGTTTACTACACTTGGCTATAAAGCTGCAAGGGATGCTTATCGCTCAAAGACATACAAGAATAGAACTTTCAACCTACATGATAGTTACGGAAGTGCGGTGTATGTAAATGGAAAACTTGTAGAAGATTCTATAAGATATGTAAATAGAAGTCGAAGTACAAGACCCGACAGGCATGGACGTAATCAAGGTGGTCGTACTGGTCGTCAAGCATTGAAGAATTTCTTCAAGACTGCTTGGGTGGTAAGAAAAAGAGATAACTTTACGATATTAGTAGCCGCAGCAATGTGGTACGCTAAAATAGTTGAAGACAAGGGTTATGTCGTTCTTAACCATAGCGAAATAAAACAATCAATTTTAAGTAATTTTGATTCCGTTGTTCGACCAGTATTAAAAAAGCACAACATAGAATCTTTAATGCCAGCTTTAAGAAGAGGGATTGGTGCTGATATGGATTATTATAGGGAACGAATGAGTGGAGGAGGAGAATATGAATAAGAATAGCCTAAATATTTCTAAAATAGAAACATACTTGAATAGTATTATTGATAACGTAGTAAGTAATAATACATTCTTTACGGCATTACCAGACGCTTCGGTTATAAAATCTTCCGATTGGACTGACATGGTTCTTATTGATTTCCCTATGGGGATAAAGGATTTTGAGGCTTATGGTCAAGGAGAAGTTGATATTGTTCTTTATGCAAGACCTCTTGAAAGTGGAAAAAAGAACGTGGCTAAAATGTCGCAACTTGAAATAAAGTTAAACGAAGTTGTTGAAAATGCAAATGATAAGACTTACGTTCTTGTTCGCGATGATGCTCATTCTATGTACGACACGGATATAAATTGGCATTGTAATGTAATAACATATATATTGAAAGTTTTTTGATTTTTTTAATTGATTAAATAAATATTTGAATTATGGCTTTAACAGACATTAGCGCAAGCAAAGTTAAGATTTACAACCCGTTCGGTTTGTATGTAACACCGTTTAAGAGTGAAACAACTAAAGGTGACACAACTTACTTCTTGGATGAAGTAATTCGTGATACTACAACTATCACACAAGACGACCCTACTGAAAATCGCATTGAAAACGAATTTGGTTCTGCACCTATCTTGAACAATATTCAGTTAGGTTCTTATACGTTTAGTGCAGAGGTTGCAGATATGCAAGCTAACCTACTTAACACACTTTGTGGCTACATCAAGGGAACAACCAACACAGACCACGTTTACGCGCCTTCAACATATACCCCAGTGTACGCAGAAATCGCGCTCGTGTTTAAGGTTTCCGATAGTAAGTATGTTGCCGCAATCATGCCAAAGGTTCAGTTGAACTCTAAGGCTACATTTGATTCGCTTTCAACATCAATGGGTCGTATCACCCTTGCTGGCACAGGCTTGAATCTTGGAGTTACCGATGGTGCTAAGACAGTTCAAACTCCGTTCTACATTGATAGTGATTACACTTTGCCAACATAATTGTGTTTGATTTTTTGGGTTAATAAAAGGGTGGATGGTGGATTTCTATTCACCCTTTTTGTTTTATAAAAGTATTCTATGGTAAAAAAGAAACAAGAGATTAAAAAAAGTGAGGCTTCTTTGGATGCACAAGAGCAGCTTGTGGAAATATTAAATGATTCTCCACATTTGGTATCGCTCAATGGAACACCCTATGAGGTTAGAAGTCTAAGATTTGGCACTCAATATTTGATAGCACAAGAGGTTGTAACTATCAATAAAAGAGAGGGTGCTAATTTTGGCGATATAGTTAAGCAATTCTCAACGAATATTCCATCGGTGGTAAAAGTCATCACCTTGTGTATTTTGAACGATAAATCACGAATATATAAGGACGGAAACGAACGTCTTGGTTTCTCGGATGAATACCAATCCCTATACGACACATTGATGTGGGAGGGGAATATTCAAGATTTTGGTAATTTGCTATTGGAATGTTTGCAAATGTTGGACGTATCGGCTTTTTTTCAAGCTCTGGATATAGTCCAGATATTCAGGGCAAGCGTGACAATGAAGAAGAATCAGATGGACGAACAAAAATAATATATGCCGTAAGTGAAATAGGCACGATTGCCGACTTCATAAAAGCACATCCTATGTACACGATAGAGGATTACAAGTGGAACTTGAATCCGAGAATGATAAGGATTATGTGTTCAGATAATACAAGAATACATTATATGTCGGAGAAGGAGGCTAAAATGGATGGTGCTACCGTCATCAATAGCGCAGACGATTTGATGAATGACTTAGGAATGAGTATTGATATTGGTAAAAATAAGGACTTAAAAATTATTAAATAGTTATGGTAGGTGATTCTTTAAATATAGATGCCAAGATATTACAAAAGTTTGATGAGGCTGATAAAAAACTTCAAAGCATTGCTGATAATACCAACAAGGTTCAGCAAGCAATGAAGAAGATTTCCGATGAGGGAATAAAGAGCGTTGTTTTGAGTTTAGGGCAAATGAGTTCTCAATTAGAAAACATTGCGAGAAGTCAAGCGTTTAAAGGAATGAACACACAAGCTACTCAAAGTGTTGATGCCATCAATAAGATGGTTGAGGCTTTGGCTAAATTAACCTCGCAACAAGAATTACGACTAAAAACACAACAAGCAAAGGTTGACTATAAAAAAGAGGCTAATGACCTAAAAGAACTTGCAGTAGCCGAAAATGAGCGCACAAGAGCATTAGATAGACAAAACAAAGCAAATGCAGCAAACGATAAGCATCGACAAGCCTTATTAACTAAGCAACTTGCTAACGATACAAAGGAATTGATGAATCGTGAGCAAGAACGTGGAAGGCAGTTGGTTTTGCAAAATATGAAGAATATTACGTCATATACGAAAGAAACCGTTAAGATAAAGCAACAAATAGACGAAATAAAGCGTCTTGCTGCTGCTTACAAGGCGATGCCCAAAAGTATTAAGCAAGGCGAACTTAATAAATTGATAACAAGTGCCTCTAAAGCCAAAACTATTAACCAACATATCACGGCAATACATAACTTGAATAACGCATTAAGAGATTTAGACACAAAGAGTAAGCGTTACAAGGATAATGTAAAAAGAATTAACGATGAGATTATAAGAAATAGAACGGAATTAGCCAAGTTGGGCGTACAATTAGATACCACAAATAAAAAGAAAAGAAGATTGATTGATACGGCAGGTCAATTAGGTCGAAGTTTAGCACTTATATTTAGCGTATCTCACATTGTTGGTTACATGAATAAACTTGTGAACATTAGACGAGAAATGGAATTACAACACAAATCTCTTCAAGTGTTGCTTCAAGATAGATACGAAGCAGATAAACTTTGGCAACAAACTGTAGATTTGGCTGTTCGTTCGCCCTTCCGAGTAAAGGAATTGGTTACATATACACGACAATTAGCCGCATATCGTATTGAAACGGAAAATCTACACGACACGACAAAGAGATTGGCTGACGTTAGTGCTGGTTTGGGTGTAGATATGAATCGTTTGATTTTGGCTTATGGTCAGGTACGCGCTGCTGAATA
>JAEIGA010000258.1_pt1 | contig 75331 bp, 127 predicted proteins | sample 9270691 | NCBI WGS metagenome assembly JAEIGA01 (sample SAMN17057246, study PRJNA624740) | gut metagenome | biome: biome; isolation source: fecal sample | host: Bos grunniens | place: China: Xizang | collected 2019 | reverse complement strand
GAAAGCTTCGTGTTCCCGACGAAGTGCAATCTACGCCTGAACCTTATCTTCTCAATAAGGTAAAAGGCAATCCCTATAAGATTGCTGTTGACCGTATAATAACAGAAATTGAGAGAGGTCGAATTTAACATTATTTAACTTGGAGTTACTAAAACTTCGAGTATAATAGTGTTACCAAATAACGCTTGATCTCAAAACTTTCTTTCGAACTACTACCTCATTGAGGTGGTGGTTCACTTGCGGCAATAGCTCAATTGGTAGAGTGCTAGCCTTCCAAGCTGGAAGTTGCGGGTTCGACTCCCGTTTGCCGCTCTTTAAAAAAACGAGAGTTCAAAAGATTCTCAATGAAGCTTGTCTCATGGTGTAACGGTAGCACAACAGGTTTTGGTTCTGTTTGTCTTGGTTCGAATCCTGGTGAGACAACTTGTTTTTATTCCCACTATTCCCTGAAAGTAATTTCAAAGTAGTGGGTTTGGTTATTCTAAAACATTTCAATACTAAGTGAGTAAAAACATCTTTGCGAGTAAACTAACCTTTCAATAATACGGACAGTGTATGCAGAAACGGAAATTGATTGTAGAAAAGTACGGTATTTGTTAGTCAGAGTTTGCTACCGTAATGAAGTGTTGAAATTTTGTCCCTATAGCTCAGCGGTAGAGCAATTGGCTGTTAACCAATTGGTCGGTGGTTCGAATCCATCTAGGGACGCTAAATCCTAAGTAGCTACAGGTTAGGTGGTGAGGACTTCCTATCTAATGTTTAGAAAAATATCCTCTTCTGGGGTCATAGCTCAGTTTGGCTAGAGCATCTCGTTTGCACCGAGAAGGTCGTGGGTTCGAGTCCCACTGGCTCCACAAATACAAATATAGGTAGTTTAACAAGGACTCTACCCGAGGGTGTTGTCGAAATCTTTAAGAGAGTAACCAACATTTGAACAAAGGTCGTTGTGACAAATAATGGATTGGAGAGACAGTACCATTTTATATCGCGGATTGGTGAAAAGGTATCATTCTGGGCTCATAACCCAGAGTTCCCGTTCGAATCGAGGGTCCGCTACTACAAAAAATCTAAATAGTAAGAAATTAACTCAGCTGGTTCAGAGCGTTGGTGAAAGAGAAAGAATATGATACTCCGCAGCCGACAGGACATTTAAGTATATTTGACGTAGATGTCATACACTGGTTCGAACCCAGTATTTCTTACAACTATACTATAGTTACAAATGTATATAGTTTGCTCTAGAACTTGGCGAGATAGCTCAGTAGGTTAGAGCGTTGGATCCATAATCCAAAGGTCGAGTGTTCGAACCACTCTCTCGCCACTAAATCCTACTATTTAGTAGGTGAAAACAATTTTCAAGGATATTCACTACAACGATAAATTTCTATCTTGTTCGCCAATAGAGCCGTTTAAGTAGAATCCTGATTGCGAGGGATGCTGAATATTTGAGATGTGTATAATCCAGTAGGTCAGAAGTGGGTGGGGTTCTGCGGAATCAGACTTTTTATACACCCAACTCGCAATATGGTTGGAATTGTTTACCATTATAATATAATACTGAGGTTGAGGTCGAAAGCTTCTTAGGAAGTAGTGTCAAGGAGGAAGTAGGACTAGGAGAGATATCAATCCAAAGACTAGTGTGTAGGTAGTATATTGTAATTTTCTTTTTTAAGAGATTTTATCACGACAACAACTCTAAGGTAGGACACTGGATAAAATTTGAAAATACTAATAACTCTGAAGGTTTTTGAAATACAAAAATGCTGTTGTATACAATACAATTAAGTGTTGACGCGATGAACAGTTGTAACGTTATTGGTAAATTAAAAAAGATTTAGTAATATAAAAGGTCAGGTGCAATCGCCTGTTAAAGTATGTGAGGTAAGTGAGGTTGCGACAAACATTAAACTGTATGAAATATAGCAGAGTCCTACGCATTTAAATTGTATCTGAAAAATGGTACAGCTTTAACAATATTACTTATTTGGCGCATTCGTCTATCGGTTAGGACGCGAGATTTTCATTCTCGAAAGAGGGGTTCGATTCCCCTATGCGCTACTATTATTTAGTACCGTATTAATTAATTGATTATTAACAAATAAAAAATGTCTTTTTCAAAACGGGTTGGTACTAAATAATAAGCTCCGGTAGCTCAGTCGGTTAGAGCATCTGACTGTTAATCAGAGGGTCGTAGGTTCAAGTCCTACCTGGAGCGCATTAATATTGAGCGGCAACTCAATTAATTAATTGGCGTTTAATGTATAAAATTTGTAAATATTGCCGTATTTGCTAAAAATTATACTAACGAAAAATCCTGTATCGTCTAGCGGTTTAGGACCCGAGCGAGAAGCGAGGAACAGAGGTTCGAATCCTCTTACAGGGGCTAACAATCTTTAAAAATTATATTAGTACCAAGCTATAACAGTGTTATAATCGTAATAACAGGGCAAATGAGATACTCTGCGTAGAGAGACTACGTATGTATGGGTAAAGTCTAACCCTTCTTTGGGAAAATAGTATAAACAGCGATGTATTCAAGACAGAAAACTAAAGGTGAACAAATATAATTTAATAATAACAATTTTTAAGGATATTCACTATAATTGTAAAGTAATCCCTACCCAAAGGGTAAACACCAGGGTTGGAAGGAGTGTTTAATAAAAATAGAGGTGTACCGATTGCATACTCGTCAAACAGAGGTAGCTGGTTTGATTCCAGTCTATTTTTATAGTTACTAATATAGAATCTTGATTGGACAAGATGTTGAATATTTGAGATGTATAACTGAAACATTATAGAAAACATAACTAGTAGGTTATATCCAACTTCCAATATGGTTGGAATTGTTTATTTTTATAAAGGTTTTGGTGTAAAATAACACATAATTAGACGAATTACTTCCAAATTGAATTCAGGAACTTAATATCGTATTTTTTAAGATAAAGGTTAAAATCCTTTAAACCTTTTTAAGGCTCTTTAGCTCAATTGGTAGAGTAACTGATTTGTAATCAGTCGGTTAACGGTTCGAGTCCGTTAAGAGCCTCTATTATATACTCTGGTAGTTTAATTGGTAAAACAGTAGTGGGCAATCCAAATAAGATGTTGGTTCGAATCCAACTAGAGTGCAAAAATTGATGTAGAAGACTAAGTGCAATTGGTACTTACACTGATTATCCATAAGAAATAATATTTATTAACTTTAAATTACTTAATTATGAAGAAAATACTAATATTATTATTATGCTTATTCACGTTATCAATAGGACAAATAAGATCTGAAAGTCCTGTAAAATTTGTAAAGGTAAATGTTCCTAGTAACATTGTAGTTACTAAAGGTGATAATTACACAGTTTGTGTAATGGATTCATCTGTATCTAAGTACATTACAATGCGCTATAAAGATAGTACATTGTATATAAACAGCTCAGTAGAGCTAATAGAACCAATTAAGATAAGAATTGTAACTCCCGATTCTTTGAGTATTACTACTAATAGAAATTATAAAATAACACGCAGATAAAAATTTCTTATGATTAGGATAATACAGTGGTCTTCTTTAGGAGAAAATAGTAATGGTCTATTGGTCTAACGGCTAGGATACGTGACTGTCTATCACGGGGTGAGGGTTCGATTCCCTCATAGACCGCAGAGTAATTGAATATATGGTTCTGTCGTTCAGTTGGTTAGGATGCCTGCCTGTCACGTAGGAGATTCGCGGGTTCGAGTCCCGTCAGAACCGCTAAAAATTATGTAGGAACAATGGATTGAAACGGGTTCCTCCTACCATCTATATTGTAATGTGGTACTGAAAAGAATGTAGATGTGCCGTTCAGAGATATGGGCTTATGAGCTATAGATGAAAGTGAAAATTCTAGACAAGTAACTGAATTCCGAAAAAGGTTGTTCGCGTTTATAAGAAATATTCCGGAATATGTAAAACTTATAAATAGCGGGGTTCGATTCCCTGTAAGTCTACAAAATAAAATAAAATAAAATTATATGGAAGTACTTATTTATTTCTTAATTAGTATTATAACAGGTTTTATATCATACGCTTTTTGGTGTTATTCTTATAAATGTAATGGTAAAGCAAGTTCGTTTTATAATTATATGAATAAAAACGAAGCTTATGATTGGATATTTTTTTGTTCCGTACTATGGCCGCTAGCGTTGCTAGGACTAATTATTATAGTCATAATTTTAATAGTACACGCTATTACAAAATGGATTAGGTATAAGTTTGGAATTAATGAATAAGAAAACCATAAAATTAATGTATGGGTGCCTGAGCGGCCTAAAGGGGCGGTCTGCAAAACCGTTATTCGTGAGTTCGAATCTCACCCCGTACTCAAAAAATGCACAGATTATGACAAAGAAGTTTTTTGAAAGTTGGAGAAACAAACAATCATTAACTAAACACATTTCAGTTAATGTAAGTGAATTAAAAGAGGAAGGTAAAACATATCAATTTTATCCACACCACTTTGATTTGAGTACTTTGGTTTTTGGAAATGATTGTATTTCAATTAAAACTAAATGTGCTATCTACAACCCTCTCTATGAGGGAGAAACATTTAAAACTATTAAAATTCACAGAAAAGATATACACACTGTGTATTTTAATCCGTGTTAAACGTGCTGCTCCCTTAGCTCAGATGAATAGAGCAATGCCCTTCTAAGGCATCGGTCGCTGGTTTGAATCCAGCAGGGAGTACTAAAATTAATAATTATGGAATATACATATACTGGTTTTGAAAATGGGTTTGCTGCCGAACATCTAAAGAAGGGAGAAACCTGTAAACTTATTGGAATAGGTAATTCAATGACTCCCATTCTAAAATCAAAACAGCCTGTTATTGTTGTACCTGTTACAGATGATACTGTGTTAAAGAAAAGAGACATTGTATTTTGTAAGGTTAATGGTCACTATTACCTACATTTAATACACGCAATCAGAAACAATAAAACGTTTTTGATAGGTAATAATCACGGGCATATGAATGGTTGGACTAGCCGAGCTAACATATTTGGAGTAGTTAAAGAAATATTATAAATATGAGTGTAACTAAAATATTTAACAAACTGTTTAGAGGAGAACGTAAATATGAATTAATATATATAGTAGTAGATGTTCATAACACAATCCTCAAACCTTCTTTTGAAAAAGAAGAAACTTTTGAATATTTTAAATATGCTAAAGAAGTTCTTCAAAAATTAAGTAAAATTCCTTATGTCCGATTAATAATGTGGACAGGATGTTATCCTGATAAACTTGAAATGTATAGAAAACATTTCGAAGAGAATGGAATTCATTTTGACTATATCAATGAAAATCCAGAATGTCAAAATTCTGTTTATGCTTGTTTAGACAAGAAATTTTATTTTGATATTGGGTTTGATGATAGGTTTGGATTTGATCCAGAAGGTGATTGGGGAAATATTTTATTATCTCTACAAGTAAATAAATATGACAGAAATACTATATAACTATCTTCGCGAAAGATTCTACAAAAATAATCACGACAAATATCGTAAGTATTTTGACGAATGGGTTAATTGTATTACTGAAACTCAAATAGATTATTTTGAAAGAGAAAGATTAAACATATTAAATCAAGCAAAACATATTAAATTATGAGTACAGTTTTAATTTGTGTATCTATTGCATTCGCCATATACCTTATATATAATGGTGCTGCATTAAGACTTTTTGGTGTTCCAGAATCTTTAAGTAACACTTTTTATCTATTTAACGGTAAAAAGAAACATTTAGGAATTTTATTTCCTATTATGATGGTAAGTATGGCTGGTTTACTTCTTCCCGCGTGGTTAGAAATATCAGCTTTAAGTAACTTACAATTTACGGCTTTCTTAGCAGCTGCAGGTATAATTTTTACAGGATCTGCTCCTGCGTTTAAAAGTGATGACCTAGAGAAACGGATACATATAGCTAGCGCATTAGTTGCTGCTGTGTTTGCGTTACTTTGGGTTATATTTGTAAGTAAGTTATGGTTTATAATTCTTATTTGGTTTGCTGTTATATTACTAATAGCTTTTATAACTAAAACAATTAAGAGTTCTTATGTATATTGGTTAGAAACTGTAGCATTTATGTCTACATTCACATCAATATTATTTTTTCTACTAGCCTAACGGCTAAATAAGGTGCGCGCTCGTAACTCAGTCGGTAGAGTACTTCCCTTTTAAGGAAGGAGTCATGGGTTCGAATCCCATCGGGCGTACCAATAAAAAAAACGATTCAGGACCATATCATAGATATGCGAGATTGTCAATTATCCTTTTCTTTTTCGAACAAGGCGCCGTTTCTAAAGTTTTGGGGATAATTATCGGGATGTAGTTCAGTTGGTAGAACGCGGCATTTGGGATGCTGAGGTCGCATGTTCGAATCGTGTCATTCCGACTAAACTGAAATTATATTATTAGCACGAAGGGAGATGATTCCCATACCAGAAATGGTTGTACAATAAGGCTACACTCGCGAGATTTCGGTTAATCTATAATACATAATCGCTACGTGGAAGATCAAGGCATCCATTATGTTTTATAGTTGGTTTAACTATTGTACCACGAACAATAGTATAAGGGCCTGTTTGGCGTTTGACAGGTAGTTACGGAATAAGAAGACATGTGAGGTTGGCACCAACCTTTTAAAATGATGCAAAAAATTAAATGCTGACTATAGCGAAAGAATGGCTGCGTAATCGCAGTGGCTTAAATTGATTAATTTCTTTTAAGTCGGGTGCCTAATAATGTGCCTAGAAACAGAAGTAAATGGAAATAAGTCTAAGACAAGTACGTTTACAATTATTCTAAGTTTCTTTGTTCTTTCAAAACAAAGTGGTGGCTAAGCCGGGTTCTCAGACCCTAAAACTGAGTGGTGGAGCGGGTTATCCAATAGCCCTTGTTTGCTAGTATGTCAAACTAGATATGCTGAAACCTACAGCAGAAAATAAAATAGGAAACATGTACAATCTTCTTATGAAGAATTATTTGGACACGGGTTCGACTCCCGTCAGGTCCACGATATGCTGGTTTATAGTTGTATGTTTGGTAACAACTGCTTTTTAGTAAGCTCCTGATGATTAACAGACCGATTCTTAGGGTCGCTCCCTAACGCTAGCGGTGTTATAGGGTACGGTGGTTCGATTCCATCGAAAGCATTATCTTGGGGACGTAACCGGTAATTGGTAGCCGCGAGGACTGTAAATCCTCTCCTTAATTGGACTGGTGGTTCGAGTCCACCCGGCCCCACAAAACAATTTTCAAGGATATTCACTATTTCAAGCAGCTCGTTATCGTATTTAGCTCGCTTAGTAGAATCCTGATTGTACAGGATGTTGAATATTTAAGATGTATAAAATAACGTCTTGGTGGTTTAGGGTATAACGCCGAATAAAAGGAGACGCCACATCGTTATGGGCTCAAGACGAATATTTTTATATCCAATTTACAATATGGTTGGAATTGTTTTTAACATGTTAGTCAGTGGCACTCGAAAGTGCTTCTTGTTTACATCTGAATGACCACGTTTAACTATGATGTATAGGTCGAAAGACTGTTAAGCGCCGTCCTGAAATAACAGACTACGTAAGTTAAAGACTAACATTTTTTAATTTGCCTCGATAGCCCAGTTGGTTAGAGCACTTGGCTTACATCCAAGGGGTCGTAGGTTCAAGTCCTACCACTCCCACAACATTCAAAATACAAATAAAATGAAAAGAACATTACAAATAGATTTAAATACCGCTCGATTGTGGTATAGTAGTAATAATAAAGCTCTTAAAGAACTAGCTTTACAAGTTTTCACAGAAGAAGAATTAACTTTTTCATATGAAAAAATTATAGAGGAAGAACAATTAACAGAAATTATTGTACCTGTTATCTACAAAGAAAAAACAAAAGTTTTAAACAAATTAGCTATTTTAGCAAAGTATTTTAATACTAAACACGCTTCTGTTAATAGAAGAAAATATTTTATTGTTGGTCAAGACGGAGGTACAAAATGTGTAACTGGTTCTCATGAATCTGTAACATATCCAGGTATTGTCTATTTTAATCGTGAGACTGACATACACGAAGCTCTACAAGAGTTATCTGAACAAGAATTATGTATTCTCTTCAAAAAATCTTAAAAAATACTTAAAAACGTTTGTGCCGTGAAGTGGAACCCCCGTCGGCCGTAATTGATCCTATTGAGTTGGTAAGGACTAAAACACTAATCGGGGAATGCAGGTTTACGTTTATCCTGCAAATTTGCATCTGTGGCGAAATTGGTAGACGCACATCGATTTTGGACGATGCCCTTTATATTATAAAAATCTTTATATTCTAGTCGCTAAAGATTCCTTTGCAGGTTCGAGTCCTGCTCTCACCACAAAACTTTATATTAATTTTAAATTACAAAAATTATGAAAGAAAAAAATCCGAATAAGAAAAAAGTAACTTTCGAAGAAGTTAAAGATAGGATTTACAGTGAATCTATTCCAGACAATTGGAGAGAAGGTCAATTTGTGTTTAACAGGGCTGAAGAACTCTATGGTAAAGTTGCTAGGGATGTACAATTTATCGATAAAGTAGACTGTTTTTTCAGAGATGAGGATATTGATAAATTCATTGAACGTGTTTGTATTCGATTAAATAAAGAAAAATGAAAAAATTACTTTTATTACTAGGCTTACTAGTGACTATATGTAGTTGCGAGCCTTCAGAAGCAATAGTTACCAATCAAAAACAAGAAGTAGCTATGAGACGTTTTCAAACCATAAGACACTTTGAGTACGAAGGTCATAGGTACATATCATTTGAATGTGGACATACTTCATCATCATCAACAATGGGTATAGTACATGATCCTGATTGTTATTGTAAATAAATAAAACGGATGGATGGGTGAGTGGCTTAAACCAGCTCCCTGCTAAGGAGCCGATCCTGGTAACGGGGTCCGTTGGTTCGAATCCAACTCCGTCCGCTTAAAATTGTAATGCTATGTGGATATTTTTGTATTTAATACCTTTAGGTATTTTGTTGTGGTTTGTGTATTGGGACATGCGTAAAGGCGAAACCGTTGAAGAATACTTCAAAAGACGTGATCACGGAGATTCTATCATCTTTTTAGCACTAATGCCTTTATTTAATATAGTATTGGTGGCGGTAGTTTTAATATACATAGCTTGGATAAAAATTAAAGACCTTAAGAAATGATTCCGACAATTAAAAAACTCCAAGTTGATGATTATCTTCGTCTTAACTTAGGTTGCAATTGGATTGTAACTGGTAAATATGGTAGTGACATTACTAAAACTTTTAAAGAAGCTTTTGTATTTTGGTTATGGCATTGTGGTGTTCCTGCTAAATATTGTTTTAAAAACAAACGAACTAAAAAGAAAATAGAAATGAAACTGAATTTTGTTAAAATGGCAAATCGCTGGTATGTTCAAATACCTGACTACACAGATGGTGTAGACGATTTGGAGCTAACTGGCGGTACAGACGATTTTTGTGAAAAACTTGATGAAACTGGTTTTGGTATTGTAACTACAATAGTTCGTGATAAACCATTCAGAAAGATGCGTAATATTATAACTCTTGAGTTAGACAAAATCGATGAAAGTTGTGGTGGCGCAAACTACAAATGTGCGGAAATGAAAATGGATGTTTGGTTGTGTGATGTAACCAAGTATATTTTCGGACAGTTTCCAAAGACAATTTACATGAAAGTCGTATGGCTGTAATTTTTGAAAAACCAGGATGGATTTTAAATCCAAACGAAAAAGTAGTTAATGCAATTCTCAAACGTGTGGAGAAAAACGATGGAGAATGTCCATGTGTTAATCCAGGCGAAACTAGAGAAGATCGTCTATGTCCTTGTAAAGAATACAGAGAGAACAATCATTGTTGTTGTAAACTTTATATTAAACAAGATGATACGAATTAATAGACTAATCAAAAAATCAAGCCTATATAAAGTGCTAGAGTTACCACATGTAGCTAAAGTAGAAATAATTAGGCGAAAAACAAATCAAAAGGATTCTAGTGTGATTCGTATTTGCATTTATTTAACACACTCTCCTGATGAACGTACTAAATTCCTTAACTTCATTTCACATATGTTAAATATAACTAGTGACAAGGATGCTCGTTCTGCTCTATATACAGCAAAAATAGACGGGTTTATTAAGGAAAGTACGTACAATAGATTCGGATTTCCATCTGATGGTTACTATGGTGTTGTGTGTAACAAATATAATCAAGAATTCTTTGATAAGTTGTAACACAACTGGGTGTTAACTCACGGTTAAAGCCTGACTAGACTCAAAAACAAACTCCAAAGAACTCGAGTATAAACGAGGTATAGGCGTCCCATTGAGGAGTATAAATAACACAAGGGATGCGACACAGGGTTATAGCTCAACTGGTTAGAGCACTTGTCTGATACACAAGAGGTTCCCGGTTCAAGTCCGGGTAACCCTACAAAGAGATTGTTCTAGAGATGCAGGTTCGATGCCTGCAGTATGCGGATGCGGATAGCTTAATGGGTGAGAGCGCTAGAATAAACAACTATAAGTAGAGTACTATGCTTATAGGCTCTTAATTGATGAAATAGGTTCTCACAATGGGATAGTTGCCCGTGAGTAAAATCATAAAGCTGATCACTTTATGTAATCTTTAGGTAAAAATCCTACGTATGAAACTAACGATAAAGTTTCGAACCAACTAACTACAAAGCGTAATTTCAAGAGACTCGGGCTAGAGTTCGTCAAGGTACACACTTAGTACGTAGCCTTATGGTGTGTGAAGCAGGAGAATGAGGAGTTCAAATGTGAGATTCCCTATAAACTTGAAATAGTTAGTTGTAATACGGGTTCTTGGTGTTAGTGGTAGCATGACGGTCTCCAAAACCGTTGGGGTGGGTTCGAATCCTACAGAATCTGCTAAAAATTTGAAATTATGATTGATTGGATAAAACTTTTTAAATGTATTGGAATAGTACTTGGTATTATAGTAGGATTGGTATTAATTTGTTGGGGATTATCATATTATCCAATAATTACAACAGTTGTGCTAGCAATACCAACTTTAATTCTAGCTGTTATGTTTTTATACTATAACACTTAAGCCGTTCGGAGTTACGTTAGATTTTCTAACACTGGAAGCCAGCCTCTGCGAAGATTGATAGACTTAAACTATTGAACAGTTATCTGGACACGCTAGGAGCGGCTGCCTAGCACATCTAACACTCGAAAAAGGGTTTGTAGTAGAGTATAAAGTTCCCACCAGAAACCCTGAGTAGCCTATTTTTAAGAATAGGTGAACAGCCAGAGTATAAGTATACAACATAGTATATAAAGCTCAAGGAGTACTGTAGAGGAAAACTGTTAAGAGCAGTACCGCCAACTCACGCGGGATATAAATCAGGATGTCGGAGTGTCTGTTCTATCGTGATAAATAACAGACTTTTGCCTTGGTAGCTCAATTGGATTAGAGCACTTCGCTACGAACGAAGAGGTTGTAGGTTCGAGTCCTACTTAAGGTACGCGCGGGCTAAAGGGCAACCGTCTTAATAGAAATAACCTTTGAGCATGTCCTTAATACGGCATGACGGTATGGATTCCGGACAACATACGAATCCTTCGGCAATATAAATGTCGTTATATATAAATGGTTAAAGTTTAAAACCTTAAAACTACAGGCGAGACTGTTTACAGTTTCGCCTTATTTTTTTTATAACCTTTTAAATTACAAAACAATGAAAAAGTTTTTACCAGATTTTGTAGCAGTAGTACTGCTAATTGGATTACTAGTAGTTGCGGGAGGATTTATAAATTTGTTTAATCTTCCTTTATTTATAAGTATAATACTAACTTTAATACTATGGTTAGTGTTATCTATAGTAGCTCTAGCAATATACATTCGTTTTATGATTAAAGACTTAGATTTATGAGAAAACTTCTATCTATAACAGGATGGAATCCTCAAGTATATCAAAAGGAATTAGTTCCTGGGGATTACGTTGCTTTTATAACACCTAAATCAAATATTTTACGTGTTGGTGTTGTTGTTGAAACTCCAGAAGGAAAAATACCAACAGCTATAAAATGTCTTACAGATAATAAAGTATATTATCCTTATTCACAAGATACTTTATTGTTCAACGATAAGTGCATGGCTAAAGGTTTAACATCTAAAATAGTAGAATTATGAAACTTTGGATTGCAAGAGATTTGAATAATAACTTATCTTTATTTAGTGATAAACCAAAATTGAAATTTATAAATATTCACGGTAAACGAATATGGATAGGAGATTTTGTTGCTGCCGTTAAAACCGATTTGTTTCCCGAAGTAACTTTTGAGAATAGTCCACAAAAAGTTGAACTTAAATTAGTGAAAAAATGATTTTTAGTGTAATACTTACTATAATTTTATTTATTGCATTAATCACCGGAATATACACAATATACAATGCTATCGTTGGAATTAGACTTAAAGATGGTATACTTAATGTAATAGGTGGAATATATATAGTAATAATCATTATAATACTTGGTTTAGCATTAAGTAGTTTTTTATTTAATATTTAAATATTATGACACAAGAACAAAAAGATTTATTACTTAAAGACCTCTGTGCTAGGTTACCATACGGAGTAAAAATGAATCATATTGCTGATAATGAGAATTCTCCAAAAATATTAATAGGTATTGCTAAAAATATGATAACTTTACAAGGACTTGGTGGGTATGGGTGTGTTGATGTAGATCATTATAAACCATATCTATTTCCTCTTTCAAGTATGACAGAGGATCAGAGAAATGAGTATCATAATTTATGTTCTATTGGTGTAGACGAATGTGGTGATATCATATATTTTGATACATACGAAAGTATAGATTATCTTAATAAAAACTACTTCGATTATCGTGGTTTTATACCAAAAGGTTGGGCAAAAGATGCAACAGGATTAAACATATATTAATGTAAACAATGAGAATTTATTTGGACGAATGGTTGGATAATGAGACCCAATATGGTAATCATTCCGAAGAAATAAGGGAACTTATTATTAATAAACACAATCATGGAGAAAATGTAGAGGATATAGTAAAATTTCTTCAAGACAAATATTACTTACTTGATGAAACTGAATATATTACTTGGTTTGTGAAAAATATTATAGATGTGTATTATGAAAAATAAAATTAACATAGCAGAACTTCTTAAAAATTGTCCAAAGGGTATGGAGTTGGATTGTACTACTTGGGAAAATGTTTCTCTAGAAGAAGTTATAAATGATGTAATTACTATTAGACGTAATAGCAAACCACCTTATGATGATGTAGTTACATTAAATAAATACGGTCGTGTTACTTCTCATGAAGATGAAAAATGTAGAATCTTCCCCAAAGGTAAAACTACTTGGGAGGGATTTGTTCCACCTGTTGAATTTAAAGATGGGGATATACTTACAACTATATTAGGTAGTATATTTATACTTAAAGAACCTAATGAAAATAATTATTATTATAGTTGTTATATAGCATTTGACTTTACATCAAAGATTGTTGAAAATTGTACAAAATTTTGTGATAAAAAAGATTGTCGTAATGCTACTGAAGAAGAAAAACAAATATTCTTCCAAGTAATTAAAAATAATGGTTACAAATGGAATAAAGAAACAAAGACTTTGGAAAAGTTATCTAAGTTTAAGGATGGAGATGTAGTTGTAGATGACAGTGGTGCCATTTTTATTTATAAACAAATTCATCCCCTTTATAATAAACCTTATGCCGATTTTTATTGTGGACTTACTTCCGAATTTAGGTCTTTCGTTATTAAAGCCGGAGAATTACAGCGTTGTGGAGAAATAAGTTCTCTTCGTTATGCCACTAACGAAGAAAAACAATTACTTTTTGACACTATTAAAAAACATGGTTATAATTGGAATCTTGACACTAAGACTTTGAAGAAGTTGATTAAACCTATATTCAAAAAAGGCGATAAAGTTCGAGTTAAAAAAGGATTTCCTGAACCTCGTATAGCTCGTGTGATTGAGGATGTATGCGATACATTTTACACACTAGTTTCTGTTGGTAAAATTGATTTTACAGATCAAGATAATTGGGAATTAGTTCCTAATAAATTCGATATTTCAAAGCTTAAACCTTTTGATCAGGTGTTAGTTAGAGATTTTGATAGTGAGGTTTGGGAAATAGATTTCTTTTCAAGGTTACTTGATGGAAAACATTTCAAATGTCATGGTGCATCATATGTACAATGTATTCCTTACAAAGGTAATGAACACCTACATAATTCTACCGATGCTTGTAACGAATTTTACGAAACTTGGAAGAAATGAAAAACATACATTTTTATAAAGACCTAAAAGATATATCATTACCCAAATTTTTAAGAGACTTTTATTCAAGTCACAATGAAACTATTAGAGCTATAAAAGATGATGAAGAAGTTATTCATACTGTAGCTCTATCGGCATTATGTTTCTCCAACTTGCTTAATAAAGGATATAGGATATTCCTACACGAAAATGGTAGGTGCGGAGAACTTCACGAAGGTATAACAGAATTAACCGACAAAGAACTTCGTAAAGGCCATAATATTAGTAATATTTGGATAGGTGGTGGTTTTAAAAATTTTTTCTACGCTAAAGATGAATGACTTACAACTTTATGAACTTTATTGTTCTATTCCTAAATGGAGTAGAACCAATCCTTCACGGATATATCCGGATTATGTTGTAATAACCGGAAGAGCATTTATATGTCCTCATCCCCATAGACATTATACATTTGGGGAATTTGTTGATAAATTAAACAAAGATCCCAACTTTAAAAATGTTATATTAAATGTCCAGAAGTAAACATCAGCAACATAACTTCTTTCATAACAAACGACAACCACACACATTTCGAAATAGAAAAATTAAACCTTACGGATTAAAAGGTTGGTGTGGTTATGGTAGAGAACACTATAGGAAAAAATTGGGTGAAGTTTGTATCGATCTTGTAAATAAAAAACAAGCTCGAACTTTAGCTAAAAAACTAATAAAACAAGAATTAAATGATACTACTGAACGGTAAAGAGTTATCAGATAAGTTATATAATTTATTTGAAAATAAAGAAGCTGCTAAATTAGTAGTTTTTACAGTGGGAGATGATCCTGCCAGTAAAGTATATGTTCGTAATAAACAGCGTGCTTGTGAACGAGTTGGTATTGCATTTGAAAACATTGTACTTAAAGAAAACACATCTGCGAACCAGTTTTCAGATATAATCATGGACAAACTAAGTAAAGATGTCTTTCAACTTGATTACGCTGATTACGCTAAATATGGTATGATATTACAGTTACCAGCTCCTAAACATCTAGTCGACATGTTTAATACTATGATTCCTACTCATTTCGATGTTGATGGTTTCGGTGAAACAAACTTTAGAAGTGTTATGACAACTGGAACTGCAACGAATCTACCCGCTACACCTAAAGGAATTATGACGTTACTTCGTAATTATAACATACCAATCGAAGGTAAACATGTTGTAATTATAGGTCGTAGTAATATTGTAGGAAAACCTTTGGCTCAAATGATGCTTAAAGAAAACGCAACTGTGACGGTTTGTCATAGTAAAACAGAAAATTTAGAACGCATCACTAAAACTGCTGACATATTAGTAGTTGCTGCTGGTAAACCTAAATTCATTAACGAAACACACATCAGTGAAGGTGTTACTATTGTTGATGTAGGTATTAACAAAACTGAGAATGGTATTTGTGGCGATGTTGACTTTGATAGAGTCAAAGATAAATGCTACGCAATTACTCCAGTACCAGGAGGTGTTGGTCCAATGACCGTTTATTCATTAATCGAAAATTTAATAAATCAATAAAAAAATTACAATTATGTGGAAATTTAACAAACAAACCGTAAAAGAGACCGTTGTAAATTCTGGTAGCTTGTCATCTGAGATTGATAGCATTGTTAATGCCTTCACAACTATGATCACAAATCTTCAGAATAAGTCTGTTGAGGCTAACACACTTAAACTTCAGAAAGAGGAAGAAATAGCCGCTTTAACTAAGGAATGTAATAACTTAGCGATCGTAAGTGCTAGAGCAACTAAGCTGGCTAACAACATATCAAAGATCTTCGATGAAGATGGAAGTAAGAGCGATTGTTGAAATCATCGCAGAAATTGATGTACATCCCGATGATGTAGTTAATTCTGATACTATAGGAGACTATAAAGCAGAATTAGATTGCGCTGTCGGTAATGGTATGTTGGATTACCTATCCCATAATTTAAAACATTCCGATATTAAAATTGAATCCGCAGAGCCGTATGATACGGGTGTGGAAGTATATGGGAATTTATTAAATGAATGGGGTCCCGAATATAAAAGACGTATGAAAAAATATGAAAGCACGTGATTTTAAACGAATTTGGGGATATAACTGGGATTTTCAATATCTACTTCAAGTAGAGCAAAGAAAAATCAAAGAAATGGCATCGTATATTGCCAAACATAAACGTTATGTAGGTTGGGAAAAATCTGTGTGGGAAATGAACATGTGTATACAACTAATAGATATCATTCTCGAAAAAGATAAATACTATAAAAGTTGGTTACATAATAGTTTTGGAGGATATAACTGTTCTGCAAAACCTTTTCCAATACACATAAACGTTAGAAATATATCTAGGTTTATGAAAAATTACACTTTACCAGAAAATTCTAAATTACGTAATCACATCATTCCCGAAATTCGTAGAATTAAAGCTTTGTATTTATACAATAAAATAAGAGCTTTAAAGTTAATGACTTGGTGGGATTAACATCTTTTAACTAGGACTTTTCTTATTTTATTAGTATAATTGAAATGAGCCGAAAACGGTTTATATATAAATTTAATCATGTCTTTACTACCTCTGTTCATAAGAATTGAGGTAGTTTTTAGGTTGGCTGCATGGTGGAATAGGTAGACACGCCGGACTTAAAATCCTGTGGGCATTGCGCCCGTCCCGGTTCGACTCCGGGTGCAGCTACAAGTATAACTTATAAAAAATATTTTTTATGAATAACTGTTATTTTTCAAATGAGGGTATGACCTCAACAACAGCGAATTATTATGCTAATATAGCAAAAGAGTTACAGAATGCCGCACTAGAAAGACTGAATAGTGTTAAATTCTACAACACTTCAATTGCTGTAATAGGCTCTTCAGAAAAACAAGTAATGTCTGAAGGTAATAAGCATCTTGATTTCGTTGTTCAAGACTTGCTCACAGTATCTTCTATGAACGCATTCTGTGCTTGGATACGTGAGGCAATCAAGGAGAAAGAAGAGCAACAACGTGCTATACTTCGTACAAGTATGGATGAGTGGTCTAAAACAATGGGTTATACAATGCCTGTAGCACCCACAGCTCCTAAAAATACTGCTTGTTATACGGAGCTAGACGTTATTAACTCTTGGGACATCAACAAACGTAACAAGTATCTCCGTTGCGAAGCTTTCGCTGCAACTTTTGGTAAATATATACATCCAGAAGGTGCTTATAGTAAAGCTCGTAAAAAAGCTCATACAGCTTTGAATAACCCAATCACTAAAGAAGGTGAGGGTAGAGATATGATCCTGTATTACACAGGACCATCTGTGAATATTAACGATGTTGATGCACTGTTCTTGTCTTTACAAGATCAGTATCGTGGCTATGAGAAGGAACTTAACCAACTCAAAGCCGAAATAAAAGAGACTGTTAATTTTAAAATTCGTGAGCTGCAGGAGGCTTATAACCTCGAAGTTGATGAATGGAGAAAGAAACACGACGAGTTCAATGCTGCTTGGAACGTAATGCGTTCTGAGTTTAGTACTTGGCAAAAGAATGAGTTGGAGCGTATCTCTAAACTCAAAATCGCTATTCCTGATACGTTAAAGGAAACTTTCAACGTTGTCAAAAATGCGGGAGACTCCTCTAAGTAACTCGTGAAGTTATAAGAGGTTTTTTAGCTAAGTTTCGGTGGAAATTAGCATTACAAGACTTACATCTTAATGAATTAAATTTTTAGTAAAAAAATTTTGGCGGGGATCCAACCCCGCGACTGGTTATTTGCTGGATATATCGAAAAAACATTTCGCACTTAGGTGCAACCTCTTTGAGCATAGCGATGCTAAAAAACAAAGAGGCTTTGTCTTCGTCTTAGTAAGATATGTCCAGGTCTTTGTCTTCATCTTTGATTTTGTCTTCACGCAAATTTTCACTGAAAATAGCTAATTAAGTGCTTTCAGTTACAGGTAATCTTTAAACCTGGTGACTATTAACCCAAATTCTCAACACAGATGAATAGGGAGGTTGGCATACCTAATAAATGTACAGATTCGAAAGAATGACAGGAGTAATGTTGGTATTGTGAGAAAGCACTAGTACTTAACATTACTCTTTTTTTAATCTTTTATTGTAACATATGAAAGAGAGAAATAAAAGTAATAAATCAGTAATATACGATGATGAGGCTTTTTTACCTGATTTAAAAGATCAAATGTGGAATATCATCAATAATTTCGATTTTGATTATGTAGCTAAAGTTATGGCTATGGAAGTTCGTAAAGATCCATGCACAGGGCAAATGGTTCCTTGGACACTTATGTCTCTCCGTAGTCCAGATAAAGTTCCTACCGTAGAAACTTTAATATCTTTTGCTATAGGATTGTTGCAGTCTGCGATAGATGTAGACAAAGATGTTTACATATGTCGCTCAGGACCTTTTAGAGTAATAAAAGCACATAATCGTTTAATTCTAGATTTTGTATTAAAAACCTACAGTTATGATTAATTACGAATGTTATACTGATGGAGCTTATTCATCGTCTAGAAATCAAGGGGGTATAGGTATTGTATTCATACGTAATGGTAAAAAAATTACTGAGTTTGCTAAAGCTTTCAAAAATACCACTAATAATCAAATGGAAATTATGGCAGCTTTAGCAGTTCTTAAATGTATACAAGGCCGTATAAGCACTTTAACCATATACACCGATTCTATGTATGTAGTTGGATGTGCTTCAATGGGTTGGAAACGAAAAAAGAATACTCGTCTTTGGAAAGCTTTTGACGAAGAATTAGAAAGAGTTTCCGCGCTATGTCCTTCAATCAAATTCCAACATGTAAAAGGTCATGCTGACGACAAGTGGAATAATTATGTAGATAAATTGGCAGTAGAAGCCAGTCAAATAATATTATAACAATCTACATTATGAAATATAAAAAGAAGCTAGCCTATTTACAGCAAAGACAAGCTTGGTGGGACAAAGCAGGTGCTTCTTATCAAGGAGCGCACAAACGTCCTGGATCAGTGAAAGTAAGATAAACTATGATTATTCAAGGTGAGTTTTTCCAAATTATTCCAGTTAATGAGCATTCTTTACTATTCGATCTTAAACTTTTATATGAGATTAAAGGTAAAAATCCTCGTTCGGAATATAAAGACGCAGGTTATGGTTTAACACTAGAATCTGCAATTAAAAAATGTGTACAATATGCAATTAGTAAAAAATATGAGACACTTTCTCTAAAAGAATATGTGGATGAATTTAAAAATGCTCAAAAAGAGTTAGAACGAATTCTTCAACAAGATCCTATAAGAGTCAGTGTCCCACTAAAAAATTAAAACTAAATGAAACAGTTTTATATTAAAGGAGATCACGTATTACGAGTTTCTAAAAAATTTATCTATTGTAGCAATATTTATAAAATTTGGACTAAAGGAGCTTGTTTGTTGGAAGAAAAATATTACGCAAGTAATAATCCAATAAACTTTAAAAATATTCCTACAAGTGTCAAAAAGAATGGATATCGCATACAGAGATTTATTGAATTAGAAGGAGCTCCTGAGAACTATCTAATTGCTAAAGGTTATAAACAATTAAAATCATGAAACAAGATATCGCAACTTATTTGGTAGATAGCTTTGTAGATTACAAAGGAGACACACATCACATTGTTGCTTGTGCTTTAAGTCAATCACCCAAACAAGATTCTCACACATTGAGAATAGGTTGGTCGGATAAAGCAAATCGACTAGATGTGGATGATCACCTATTCCACGAGGTTTATCGAATGGTTACTGTTGGTATTTCCATCTGTAATCCAGAAGATAAATTTGATTTGGAAAAGGGTAAACGAAACGCATATCACAAAGCTGCCAATATGGAAAATCTACCACGCTTATACGCTCCATGTAAAGGCGTGATTACCAAAGATTTGGTAGATACATTCTTAAAACAACAAGTTACATTTTTCAAAGAGCATCCTGAAACATTAATTGAAGGATACTTAGAAAAAGCTTCTGCTTATCAGGAATTGGAAAAAGTTAAAACAGAAATAGCCAATTTTGACGAAACAGAAAAAGAAATTTTTGATCTTGCTGTAAAAGGATGGGATTTTGCTCATTACATACGTCTGGCAGAGATTTATGTCAATAAAATCTTTAACAAGGACTAATACCATTCTTTGGTTAATAGTTGTTCTAGAAACTTTTTTAATTGGATATCTTTTATTTGGAATAAAAACTCATACAGCACAACCTGAGCCACAAATAATTGAGGTTGTTAGAGATTCTATAATAAGGGATAGTATTTACATAGTAAATGAATCAATTAAAACTGAAATTAAGTACATTAAAGAGCAGTACACTCAAGATAGTACTGACATTATGTCTGCTAATGATAGCGTGCTCTTCGATTCATTCGCAAGATACATCGAAGATTATAATAACAAGTGAGCAACTTCGAACTACCAATTTAATATTCGCTGAACACAGGGAATATGAGAAAATGATACCATTGTTAAAACAAGAGAATCAAAACCTTCAATTAATAAATCAAACGTGGGTTAGGACAGATTCATTAAAGAACATTCAGTTGTATCAGAAAGATATGTTAATATCGCAGCAAAAAATTGATGTGAGTAGACTTAAAAAAACTACAACTATCGTAGGATCTGCTGCAGGTGTAAGTATCATTATTACTGTACTATGCCTACTTCTGAAATGATGTTTAAGGATAAAGATAATTTTCATTATAAATTTCCTCAAAACTCTTGTAAAAGATGTTTAAACTATCCATGCGTGCCTAATATGGATAAACTAAAATCCGATTTTGCTAAATTTGGATGCAAGAAATTTGATGATGCTAATATCTTTAAATGGAAGAAATAACCTACCATGTTACATTAAAAACAAAATTGTTTGATGTTGGAGGATATATAATTTACGTATTTAAAAACTTAGAACCACATAGTTTTGAGTTTGAACACATTATGTGTGTTCAATTTCCTAATTGGAATCAACCTGAAATAAATATAGGTGATACTGGTTATGTAAATGTTAGATATGTAAAAGAAGGTATTTCACAATGGTATGATGGAGAAAAAATGAATGTTTATAAATACACCAATGTTGTATTTCTAAAGTTTGTAAAAGAACCTGAAAAAGTAAACAATGAATTTTTAATAGATTAACAACTTAAAAGAGATGAACATGGAATATTATTAATGATTAATTTATGACAATATTAGGAGATAAGCTCCAAGAAGCTTTGAGTGCAAACAGTGTTAATACATATGTGTGGAAAGGTCCTAAAGGACTTAATGGTGTGCAAGAGGAAATAAAACTAAAGGATTGTTCTTATGAACAACTTCAGAAGTTTTATAAACATTGTATGCAAATGTTACACAATACGGATAATAAAAATCCAGGTCGTGTAACTTTGATTTCTATCGTTCAGGATCAAATTCAAAGATGTCGTGCGGAGTTACTTATTAGATACCTCCGTAAAGAGCGAGAATATACACCTCAAAGATGTTTAGAAGATTTGCGATGTGTTAGAGCTAAGAATAAGGATGTTTTAACAGACGAAAGTATTAAGAAATATCCTATAGGTAATGTTTTCAAGGGTTTACCTCTTGAATTTAACGAAGTACCTTTTGAATTAGTTATGGACGCATGTCTAGATACTTTGGGTGTGATAGATATCTCACATTTAACTCTTAATTTTATAGTTAAAATGGGTTTGTATTTCACACAGCAAGAAATGCAGCAACCTGTAAACAAGCTTTATGCTGATAATAAACACGGTCTTTATGAAAAAGATCCTGAAACAGGTAAAGCGAAGAACAGACTTGAAGTAATTAAGCGCGAGCTTAAACTTAACCCAGCAATTAACCTTAGAATATGTAATACAGGTTTAAATTATAACGAGTTTAGATCTATGTATTATCTTAAGAGAGATAAGTATTCTAATCTAACAACAGACCAGCTCAAGTTACTTTCTAATAAAGTTTTGTATCGTTTCCAGGATCAGTGTCAAATGCAGGCTGCTCAGTGGGAAACAAAGATTGCAGAAATCATTGAAGTAGCTTCTAGTAAAGGTTGGGATGTGACTAGAGAAATAAATGCTTAATGAAAGACTTATTCACTCCATTAACAAGAGATGAACGTCAAGCAGAAAGCTTAAGGTCTTGGTTACGTAATAAAGGAAAAGGTTGTATTGAAGGTTGTACCGGTGAATTTCGCATTATTTACAGTTGAATGCGAAAATCCATTTTTTAGATGGTAGCCGTTCTGTAGAGGAATTTACAGAATTATTATTGGGCAAAAACGGGGAATGCCTGGAGCTTGAGTCGTGAGACTAAATGTATGGTAATCCCGTGGTAAATTAATAGATAATACTATTAGTCACCGTAACGCGTAGACATTGAAACTAAATATGGGCAGTTCTGTGGGAGAAAGCGTAAGTCTCTCCGGTTGTCGCGGGTTCAAATCCCGTCAACTCCACAAAAATTAAAAATTAAAATGGGGTTGTAACTCAGTATGGTAGAGGCCGGTGGAAGCAGCAAAAAGGCGGGTTCGATTCCCGTACTGTCCACAATTTAGAATATAATATGTCCAAGAGTGTCCGACATCCAGAACGGATGAAAATGTACGCTGAGCTATAAAGAAACTTTATAGAAGTTAGGATAATAACCCTAACGATAACAAAACTGTATGGAAAAACTCGTATAGGTATCAATGCTATTGAAAAAGTTATGACTAAGTATCCTAATTTATCTGTTATTGTGGTTGTTCCAACTGATGTTTTAAAGAATCAGTGGTCACGATTATTAGATGAAAAAGGATTAAGTTTAAACTGTAGAGTTATGATTATCAACACAGCTTCCAAAACACTAGAAAAATGCGATTTATTGATTTTGGATGAAATTCATAAATTTGCTGCAGATCAATTCTCACAAGTATTTAAGACAATAAAGTATAAGTTAATATTAGGTTTAACAGCAACAATCGAAAGATTAGATGGTAAACATGAATTGCTTAAACGGTATTGTCCAGTAGTAGATACAGTGACTATTGAAGTTGCTAAAGCTAGTGGATGGGTATCTGATTTTACAGAATATCAAGTTATCATAACTGCAAATGACATAGATAACTACAGACAGTATAACAAAGACTTTATTAAACATTTTGAATATTTTGATTTCGATTTCGGTTTAGCTATGAGTATGATAGGTCCAAGAGGCTTACAAAACAGACTAGCTTATAGAGATAAATTATGTCCTGATGGATCAAAAGAAGAAAAATCCACTATTTTAAAGGAAATAATGTATCATTCTATGGGATTTATGCATGCTTTGCAAGATCGTAAGAAATTTATTCATAACCATCCTCAAAAAATTGAAGTAGCTCGTGAAATAATTAAACACAGAGCTGATAAAAAAATTATAACTTTTGCTGCTAATACTAAGATGGCAGAAGCTATTGGAGTAGGTTATGTTTATACTGGAAAAGAGGGTAAAACTAAAAATAGAATAACAATAGAAGAATTCATGAAACTAGATAAAGGAGTCATTAATAGCTGTAAATTAGCTATTGAAGGATTTGATTGTCCTGGTTTATCTGTTGGTATCGTTTTAGGAGTTGACTCTAGTGCTACTAAAGCCATACAAAGTACTGGTCGAGTAGTTCGTAAAGAGGGAACAAAATACTCAGAAATGTTTACTTTAGTGATGGAAAACACTGTTGAAGAAGAGTGGTTTCGTAAATCACATCCTAAAGGGGATTATGTAACTATTGACGTTGAGAATCTCATCAAAATGTTGAAAGGAGAGTCTTGGGACACGTATAAGAAAAAAATACAAAATTACACTTATCGTTTTTAACTATGGAAATGTATTATTCAAAGAAGGAGTATAACGATATGAAGCGAGCTTTTGAAAAGAAGATCGCTTTGTTAGAGAGACAAGTAAAAAGTCTTTCTGACAAATTAAACAAACTTAAAAATAAAGACGTAGCTGATTAATAACATTCTAACGAATTAAACTCAATCAGTGTATAGATTAATCCTAAAACAATTAATTTATACAACGTTGAAAGTATTTAATTTAGAAGAGCAGGTAGTTATGTTGGATAAATATAAAATAAATTCCGACGAACTACTATTTATAACAGTGATTCTCCTCATACAAGAGGGTGAAGTAAATCCATACATAAATTTATATTTCTCTCTTCCAACTGCTTGTAGAGGTAGCATAAGAGATTTATTAATCTCGCTCCAAAATAAGCAAGTAATCACAAAAGAGTACACAATTCCACCTTCTGGAACTAAATTTGTTCCTGAAGACGTAACATTTAATAAAAACTTTATCAAAACATTTTATAAAGGATCTTTTTGGATTGGAAAAGAACTTTTTGAAATTTATCCAATAAGCACTATTGTCAATGGTGTTGAGTATAAGTTAAGAAGAGTTAGTAAAAAATTCGATTCGTTAGAAGATGCTTATAGAGCGTATGGTAAAGCTATTTCGTGGAAACCAGAAACACATCACAATATCATGCAATTAATACAGTGGGGTAAAGAAAACAATTATCAATTTACCACATTAGATAGTTTTATCGTTGATAATGATTGGCTTAATATAGAAGCCATGAAAGATAGCAGCCAACTAAATGCTAATACAGTTAAAATGCTATGAAAAATATCATCGAGGAAATATTCGAACAAATTGATGCAGGTAGAGCTGGTGCGAACCATGGTTATTCTATGGGATTACCTAAACTCGAAGGTATAATGGATGGAGTTACTAAAGAAACTTATACATTAATTCTAAGTAACTCAGGTGCGGGTAAGTCAAGTTTTGCCCTCTATGCTTATGTATATAAGCCATTAATGGAACACCTTGACGATGATGATTATAAAGTACTATTTTTCGCACTTGAGATGTCTGAATGGTCTTTATATATTAAGTTGTTATCCATTTATATTTTTGAAACTTACGGAGTTCAGCTCTCTTTTAAAGAGATTTTATCAAAAAAGAAGGAATATATTTTATCTGATGAACATTATGAATTAGTTAAAGAATGTAAACCTTGGCTGAATAAAATCAGCAAAAAATTGGAAATATATGATAAACACGTAAATGCTAATACAGTGTATGCTATTTTGAGAAAACGTCTAGAAAAAATGGGACGTTTTGTCGAAACAGAAACAAAAATGACATATATTCCAAACAATCCTAAACTTATTTACACAGTTGTCATCGACCATATAGGTTTGGTAAGACCAAGACCAGGAAACACTCTTAAACAAGAGATTGATGAATTGTCGGCTTACCTTGTGACTCTTAGAGAAAAGTGTAAAATAAGTCCAGTAGTCGTTCAACAGGCAAATAGAGAACAAGGAAATATAGAACGATTTAAACAAGGTAAATCAGCCTTTACTATAAATGATGCTAAAGACTCAGGAAACACCGTTCAAGATTGTAACATTATGATTGCTCTATACAATCCTCATAGAGATGGATTGAAAACTTATAAAGAGTATAGTATAAAAGATCTTGAAGGTAACTTTAGAGGTATTATGTGTTTGAAAAATCGATTTGGTGATTGTGATGTTGAAGTAGGAGTAAACTTCTTTGGAGGTATAAATTACTTTTACGAATTACCAAAACCAGATTGTATTTATGATTACGCAAAATACACCAATCCTAACTATTTGTTAGAAAATTCCGGAAACACAGTAGATAACCCCATTGAAATAGATAATAGTATTAATGTAGATCAAGAAAAATCTAATTTTACTTATATTTTATAAAATGGCTAATTTAATTGTACTTGCGGGATTCAGTAATAGTGGTAAATCAACTTCTTTAAAATATCTAAATTCAGAGGAAACATTCATAGTTAGTTGTACGAATAAGCAACTTCAAATCCCTGGTTTTAGAAAGAAATATAAGAAAGTTGCTATTGAGGATAAGAAACTTGTTGGTAACTGGTTAGTAAGTAATAGTTACGACAAAATTCATAAAATTCTCGACATCGTAAATAGAACTCGCCAAGACATTAAAATCATCGTTATAGATGATATTAACTATTGTTTGTCTGGCGAAATTATGGATAATGCTTTAGTAAAAGGTTATGAGAAATTTACTATGCAGGCTAAAAATTATTATGATTTGATCACCGCAGCTGGTGAACTACGTGATGATTTGACTGTTGTATTTGTTTCTCACATTATTAATGATGGAACTGATATAGATCCACAATATAAATTGTACAGCTCTGGTAAGATGTTGGACAAAACTGTAAATATTGATGGTCTGTTTAGTTATATCATTTATGCAGAGCGTTATATCGATGAAGCAACAGGTGATGTAGGTTATCGATTTAAAACAAGAACTGACGGTAATGACACATGTCGTTCAGTAGCAGGTTGTTTTGAAGAGAAATATATAGAACCTAATATGAAAACTATTATTGATACTATTAACAAATTTGAGGAGGGAGAGGAATAATTATGAAATTGGATATTCTATTTCACTACGAAGTAAACGAACAAACCGGTGAAATTGTATTTATCGGTAAAGAGGAGATTACTGTAGACACAGCAACTTCTACAAAACGCCAATCTGCAAAAGTGGTAAAAGTAGAAAATTCTACAGATCCTTTAATTACGCTTGATTCAAACAAGTTAATTTTAACTGTTGGAGCTGTTGACATGCTTAATGTATGTCCAGACTGTCGTGTAGACATCAAGTACAAGAAAGAGGGAAAAGCATCTGTACCTGTAATAGGTACTGATTCCGCTTTTGGAACAAAAGGTGGTAACAAGTTAACTAAAGCTAATACAGTATCTTTTAGAGGTGCTGCAAATGAAAAATTAGCTGAATATGGTACCACATTTAAAATCGAGCCTACTGAAGATACTGGTATTTTCTATTTAATAGGGGATAAAATGAATAAACCTGTTGAAGAAGATGCAGTTGATATAGAAAGTGAGCTTGATTTAGATGCGTTAGAATCACTCGACATCACAGAAGATGACGGTGTGGAACTTGAAAAGTTCGACTTTACGCTTTAATAGATAAAGATAGCAAAAGCTAATTAATCAGATTAATATAAAACTATAAAAGCAATTTAAGTATGTTTAATTTTGGAATCAGTAAAGAATCAGCGATAAAAACAGTTAGACCTCGTTTGAAACCTTGGAATATTTATGATGTTAAGTTCATGGGTTGTGAAATCCGTGAATTTGCAGGAAAGAAAGATCCTAATGTAACTTATAAAGTTCTCGACATTAAGTTTGAGAATGAAGAGGGACAGTTTACTGTAACTAAGTTCTTCCCAAAACCAGGAGACGACCAGCGTCGCGAGGTTGCAACTGCTAACGGAGGTAAGCGTGAACTAGCTTCAAACTTCGAGGAGTTGATGAATGTGGTGAGACAGACCGCTGAGGTTCTTAATCCAGAAGGATTTAAGAAGATGGCGGAATTGAGTTCGAAGTTTAAGACATTTGATGATGTTGCTAAAACTCTTATCGCTATTACTGATAAAGTAAAAGGTTGTGAGACTAAAATTAAATTGGTTGGTCGCACAAAAGATAATCGTGTAGAGGCAGAAATTCCTAATATCACTAGTGTGTTTGACGGAAATGCTACAATTACCGATAACTACATTGGCAGCAAGTTGTTCTTCTCAGATTACGAGGAGAAGAAACGTGATGAGTATCTTAACACAAAGCCTACAGATCCTGAAAAGAAGGATAAGAAGGCTGAGTCTAAGAAAGATCCTTTGATGGATGTTGAAGCACCTGCTGAGGCTCCACAGGAGGATGAGGATTTGAACTTGAACGATTTGCTCGACTAATGAAACACAACTAGCAATTTGTAAGTAGCAATGTTTGATTTTACCATTGAACCTAAAATAACAAAAGAGTTCTTACTTTCAAAAAATTCAGAAGAAACTTACATGTCTTATTATTTGGGAGTTCCTATACAAAAAGGTCTGTTTAGATCTCCTTTAAGAAATGACCAACATAGTACTTGTAGTTTTTTCAAAGGACAAACTGGTAATTTGTATTTTAAAGACTTTGCTACGGGACAATGTTTAACATTTGTAGATGTCGTTATGGAAAAGTACGGATGTACTTACCATAACGCTCTCAAAGTTATAGCTAAAGATTTCGGTTATATTCAAAAAGCAGATGTAGGTAGGACTACTCCTACTAAACCTGTAATTAAAATCCAACCTAAATTTGAAAGTGAGAAAGAAACTTTTATCCAAGTTGAGATTAAAGATTTCTCAGAATCAGAATTAAAATGGTGGAATAGTTTTGGAATAAAAAAAGAAACTCTAGAAAAATACAGAATTTATAGCGTTAAAACTGTGTTTCTAAATGGAAATATATACGCTCAATCCACTCAACATAGTCCTATTTATGGATACTATTTTGGTAAAAAGGGAAATGTAGAACAATGGAGAATCTATATACCAAAAAGACGAGAATTTCGATTCATAGGTAATGTACCTACTAAAACCATTCAAGGTTATAAACAATTACCTGAGGATGGTAAATTATTGGTAATAACTAAATCTATGAAAGATGTATGTTTGTTATCGTCTTTAGGAATTCCAGCTGTAGCTCCTAATTCTGAAACACAGTTCGTTTCAGAAAAAATGTTGGAAGAATTAAGAGAGAGATTTAAAAATATAGCTCTTTTATATGACAACGATTTAACAGGAGTTCGTTTTATGAATAAAATCAGAAAACAACATCACGATTTAATTGTTTGTATGATTCCGAGAAAATACGAGGCTAAAGATATTAGCGACTTCTACCAAAAATATGGAAGAAGTAAAACAATCGAATTAATTAAGGACTCTATAAACAAAATAAAAAGTGAAAAAGAAATAGCTTAATACAAGTGTTATTGCGACAATGAAAGACGGAAGTACTAAAACTTTTGAAACTATCGAAGAGGCTTCTGAATATACTGGTTTAGAAGTTAATTCAATTAAATCCAGAGCTAATAAACCAGGTTCTGGAGCTAAATCAAAAGATGGTATTACTTTCACATGGGCTGATGAATCTGTGAGACGTTCTAAACAAGCTTCTAGAAATAAAAAGAAAGGTAATAGTTTTGAATTAGAAATAGTTCATAAACTTAGAGAGATAGGTTATCTAGGATGTATGAGTGCTAGATCAGTTAATAAGGTAGCAGATGCTAATAAAATTGATATAGTCGATACAAATAATGAATTACCTATTAATTTACAAGCAAAATATACTCAAAATATGCCGAATTATTTCGACATTAAAGACGCTTGTAATGATAAATCTAAACCATTCGGAATTATCTGGAAAAAAGCTGGAAAGAATGGAGAACAGAGTCGTGGTACTGTTGCCGTAATCGATATTGATTACTTTTATAAATTGCTAACTAAAAAATAATTTGTATGGATCAATATTTATACCCGTGGTATGATCTTGACGGTAATACAGGAATAGGATCTGTTAAAGGCAGAAACTATAGTGACTGTCGAGATAAACTTGCCAAACGTCTAATAGATAAGTATGAAAAACTAGATGATACTTTAGGTTTTGACGATTTGTTAGATCAGTTAGGTGAAGTTTATGGTGTATACATTGGAGATATATACGATATAACTGAATTTTAATGGAAACAATTCGAATAGCGTTAGATTTGGATGACACTATTTTTGACTTTTTAGGTGCCTATAAAGAAGCCTTTCCAGGAGAAAGAAACATGATTAACTCTAATATAGATAAGAATGTTTTTTCTCTTAGGAAAAATAAAAAGTTTTGGGAAAATCTCCCTTTGTTAGAGTTACCTAATTTCGAGCCTTACATATACGCAACAAAGCGTATTAACAGTAAGACTTACACTCGTAACTGTCTGCTTAAACATGGTTTGCCAATAAAACCTATTTATCAGATATATCATCAAGCAGGTAACAAGGCTAACATAATTAAAGGTCGTTGTGATGTATTGATCGATGACAGTGCTTTTAATTGCTATCAAGCGTTGAAAGTAGGTTTTCCAGCAATTCTCATAACAAGACCACATAATGTTAATTCAGACTATCCATATAGAATTAATAGATTAGATTTTGAGGAAATTTTGGAAGTCTATAAGAGTATCGTATGAAACTCTCGGATATTAGACTCGAACCCCTTATAGAAACATTACGATTAGAAAAAATTGACGATAGTATTTACTTTACATCACCAGTTTACAAAAATCGTATTAGTAATTCTAGATTGGGTTTGCTTCATCCCAAACAGGATGGTAGTCCAGAAAAATTCTTTTCAGGATTTAAAGCTTCATTCAACTCATCATTTGCTTTAGGTAGTGCAGTACATGAACAGATACTTCAACCCGATTTATTTGAGCTAGCTGAAGATACTGGCAAACCTACAGCAAAAATGGGAGGAATGGCAGACGAACTTTATCCAATTTATTGTCAAAGAGAGATTACTGATGATGATATAATAAAAGCGTCAGATAGGATCGAATATTTTAAAGGGAAAATGACTCCCGACAGAATTGCGGAAGTTCGTTCAAAATGCTCTACATATTGGGCAGTTAGATATAAAAAAGAACTTGATTTAAATACAACAAAGGAAGTTCGATATCTAGATTATCCAATGTTAGAAAAAGCTAAATCTTGTATAGAAGCACTAAAATCTAACAAACAAGTAATGGATTTGTTACACCCCAAAGGTCTTGTTGAAGATCCTATTTCAGAGTGTGAACAAGCCATTCTTTTGGATGTAAAAGCTACTATGCCTAATGGTAAAGAAGTTATATTACATTTAAAAGCAAAACTTGATAACTATACGATAGATTTTGAAACAAACACAATTAAGGTAAATGACTTGAAAACGCACGGACAGATGTTAAATACTTTTGACGAAGCTAAAGTAAAGTATCATTATTACCGAGAAATTGCTTTCTATATGTATCTGCTTAGTTTAGTAGCTAAGTATAAATACAACATGGAAGCTCCTAAAAAACAAGCCAATTATTTGGTAGTTTCCACAATTCCTAATTTCTACAGTAAGGTAGTTCCAATATCTTTTGTAGAAATACGAAATGGTTTTTATGAATTTCAAAAATTACTTAGATATTCTGCGTATTTAATGTGTTATAAAGGATATTCGTTCGATGAACAGCCTGGAAAATATAAGCTTTGAAAAATTATCAAAGATTTACACAAAATACTTTACGTTGGGATATTTAAACACAAATATATCCGACAAATTAGCATGTATCGCACTTACCTGTTATATAACTAATCAAATTAGAAAAAAAGGTAAAAATGTTACGTGTTATGATGTTTTACTTAAAATCGGAAATGACTTCACCAGTACTGATAAGAAGACCTTCTTAAAGTCACTAGGAGCTGTCTGTGAAGATTTTATGTATGGTTGTGATACTTTCATCGATTTTGGAATTCCGCCTCGAGAAATGCCATCACAGCTTAAAAAACTACTTGACAAATATTGTCCATTTTAATAAGATTTTTAAATATTTTGTTAACATTTGCTTAACAATTATTAACACTTTTAGATTTGGGTTTTTCGTTTTTAGAAGTATAATTGAATTACCGATAAGACGGAAAAAATAATTGTAGATAACCTAAAATTTATATAGATTCATGTTAATGATTTATGTTTTAAAAATTTTTTATTATGAGTACAACAATTTTGAATTTTAAGAAAGTAGAAGTAGTAGCAGCAAGTCGTGAGGAAGCAGTAGCACAGGTTGAAAACGCTTATTTCCATGTTAATGGTGATGCAACACAGGCATTTAAGAATTGGAAGTCTAAGCAGAACGGTGGTGTTACAGAGCGCGCTGTGAAAGAGTTTATGTTGGATTATTTGAGTAAGAAAGGTAAGAATTGTCCCGGTGCTGGTTATATGATTACTGTTGATGCAGCAATTGGTGATACACGTGAGCGTCCTTACCGCGTTGAGGATATTCCAAACGAGGGTAAACGTAAGTTTAAGACTGTTTACAAGTGGATCGACAAAGAGTCTGGTACAGTAGTTGCTCAGTCTGATAAGAATAAGGCTGATGCTAAGAATGCTATCAAAGAACTTTACAAGACTGGTGCTTATAAAGGCGATGCAGAGCTTATTAAATCTAAGGATGTTGTTGAAGGTCAGGCAGTTGTAGCTACAGCTGAGTACACACCTTCTAAGAACACAAAGAATGGTACTTGGATTGCTTTCGGTATTGAGGCTTAATTCTACATATAATATTACGAGCGGGGTTGTCTGAAAAGGCAACTCCGCTTATTTTTTAGATTCTATATTTAAAAAAGATTAACGTAATTAATATGTAGCTGAAAAGCCTAAATATATATTTAATGAAAGAATGGAAAACTATAACTGGATCTGAAATTATTGATTCGTGCATTGAGGATGACAAAATCAGACCTCTAGAAAGTGCTGTTGAGGATGCTTATAAACAAAATTGGTTACTTGCTTCCGATGGTGAGTTGAAATTATTAAAATTCTACTATACTGATGGTTTTGGTTGGTATTTTAATAAAAAAGATGGAAAACTAACATTTGTATTACACGAATGTAAAGTTTTAGGTGTTGATTCGGAATTTAAAGCAGTAAAATTGAAAAACTATATAACTTGTATTAAGAAAGCTCTTTTACAAGCTATTGGTTATTATTACAAAATTAAGAATAAAGAATATACTTCGTTTAGTAAAGAACTGAAGAAAGTTGCAAAAGATTTTGGCTATGGTGATATTAATAAATTCATTGTAGATAATTTTGGATTATTCTTAATTACTTGTCCAAATTTTGTAGGTCATATAAAATTCTCAGAAGTTAAAGATCTAGTTGAAAGTTTAAAAGAACCTATAAATAAAGCACAACACTCTCCCAGTAAATATTGGGATAAAGAAGCGGAAATGAAAGAAATCATGAACGCTTGGGACGCTGAAAATGTATCTTTGATTCCTACTGAAAAGTATGACACTACAGATACACAAAAAATATTACAAGAAATTTTAAATTAAATGGAACTAACAATTGATCAGCTTTTATTAGGAAAAGCAACTAAAATTAAAGATAAGGAGTACTTCTCAACAAAGCAGTATGTACTTCCTTTTATCGAACGTATGTCAAAATTCACCTCTGAATTTATTATTCAGGCTAAACCTGCAGATCAAATATCATTAACTCCAAATGGTGATGTTAATTTTGAAGACATTATCTATAATAGAGTTAATATAGAAGCAGTACTTCCAAACGAATATTGTTTTGAAGGACATAAACAGGTGGTAGGATTTGTGTATGCGTTAGATACTCGTAAACCAGTGGTTAAAGAGTATATGGGTGGTTTAAGAACTGCTTGTTTAAATCTTTGTACTTTTAATCCCGCAGCATTATCTGTTCAAGAACTTGAGCCTGGTAAAGCTATTGATTATAATTTCTTAAACAATTGTTTGGAAATTGCGGATAACATGGGAGCTATACTACATACTCTAGAGAATATGGAATTTACTAAAGAAATGATGTATCAAGAGATGGGCTACCAAATTGATCGTTGTATTAACTGTAAATTTCATAATGATTTTGGAACAGTAAAACTTCCAGAATCTTTACCTATTGAAGTTTATAAGAATCTATTCTATAACGAGAAATCTGACTATTTTACCAAAGATGGTAAGGTAAGTGGTTTTGATGTTTATCAAGCTTACACTGATATTATCTGTAACGGTAAAAGTAAGGATCTTGTTAATAGATTTGAAAAAACTTTATTGGTAAGCAGAATTATGGGTCTGTAATATCTTAGATTAACTATTAAATGCGTAAACTATGAAGTAAATGCAAGTAGTAAAAAGAGACGGAACTCTTCAGGATTTCGATCCTAACAAAATTAAAGTTGCTATATTAAAAGCCTTTGATTCGTGTTGTCCTTTGGAAGACACGGAAGTAGTAGATAATATGATAACTGAAATGTATCTCTGGGATGGTATTAATATTGAAGAAATTCAGGATGTGGTAATTGAGACATTACGTGACTTTGGTTACGATGATGTTGCAGCATCTTATTCTACCTATAGGAAAGACCAGTCTAGAATGCGAGAAATCTTAGCTAAGATTAGTTATCAAGATTCATACATAGATAGTTCCGAAAATGCAGCTACTTCATCTGAAACAGATGGTAATGCAAATGTAGTTTCTAAAAATGTTGCTACACTAGAAAGCGAGGATAGAAAACGAGAGAATCGTGAAATCCAACGCTATCGAATGAAAAAACAGCTTAAGAAAATGTATCCAGAACTTGCATCACAGTATGCTAAAGATTTGGAACATCACATTATTTACACTCATGACGAAGCTTCAACATCAGTACTTAAACAGTACTGTATGGCGGTAAGTTTGTATCCTCTTATGTTGGAAGGTGTTGGTAATATTGATGGTGTTACTCCATCTGAACCAAACGATCTTCAATCATTTAGTGGACAAATTACTAATCTCATATTTTTACTATCTTCACAATGTAAGGGAGCGGTTGCTGTTGGTAGTTATTTTATAGTTTTAAATTATTATATTATAAAGGAGTTTGGTCCTAATTGGTATGATAAATTGGATAAGCTAGCAACCACTGAACATTGTCTATTACCTCGCACTGTTAAAGACACTATACATAAAGCCTTTAAACAGTTTGTTTGGGGAATTAATCAACCTGCAGGAAACAGAAGTTATCAAAGTCCGTTTACTAATGTTTCTTATTACGACAAAACCTATTTTGAATCTCTTTTCGGGGAATTCTACTATCCAGACGGTTCTCAGCCTGAATGGAAAGCTGTTGATGCCTTACAGAGATTATTTATGGATTGGTTTAATGACGTAAGACTAAAACAAGTTCTCACTTTCCCAGTAGAGACATTTGCAATGGTTCACGATGGAACAGATATTGTAGATAAGGAATATAAGGATCTTTGTGCAGAAATGTACTCAAAGGGACATTCATTCTTTACTTATATCTCTGATTCTGCTGATTCATTAGCTAGTTGCTGTCGTTTGCGTAATGAAATGACCGAAAATACATTTAGTCCTACTTCTGGTTTAACTGGTGTTAAGACTGGATCTTGTAATGTGATTTCATTAAATATGAATCGTATTGTACAAGATTTTTGTAGAACTTATGATGCTTGGACTCCTGAGCAATTTGAAGGATGGTTGATTGGTATTCTTGATAGAGTTTATAAGTATCACATTGCTTATAAGACTATGCTCTACGATTGGGAAGATAAAGGTATGTTTGCATCTTCTAATGGTGGTTATATTAATATTAAAGACTTATTTAGTACTGTAGGTATTAATGGTTTAAATGAGGCGGCAGAATTCTTAGGATTTACTGTATCTAATAATCCTAAATATATTGGATTTTTACAGTCAATTCTTGGAATTATCAAGGAACAGAATTCTATCCATTCTATTAGGGATAAGAAAAGACCGTTCTTATTTAACAGTGAAGTAGTTCCTGCAGAAGGTCTGGGTGTTAAAAATTACCAATGGGATAAAAATGATGGTTATTGGGTACCTGAAGATCGTAACTTATATAATAGTTATTTCTATAACGCCCATGATAACACATCTGTGTTGGATAAATTTATCCTTCACGGACGTCAGACATATCAATTCACTGATGGAGGTTCAGCGCTTCACTGTAATCTCGATGAACATCTATCTAAAGAGCAATATTTAAAACTGATCGATTTTGCTATACAAGAGGGAACTAGTTACTTTACTTTTAACATACCTAATAGTAAGTGTGAGAACTGTGGACACATAGTTAAGGCACCTATAAAAGTATGTCCTAAATGTAGTAGTGAAAACATCACTTGGTATACTAGAATTATTGGTTATTTAAGACCTATATCTTCTTTCAGTAAAGATAGACAAATAGAAGCAGCAAAACGTACTTACACACTTTACGGCGACTATAAATCCTATACACCGGGTTTAGAAGAAGCTTTAATTGATTAAAAATAAAATGACTTATGATTAGAATAGGAAATATGTTAATTGATCCTAACGACATAAGTAGTATACATCGAGAAATGAAAGTCCCTTCTGATCCACGTCAGAGGGGATTTGTTGTTATACAGATAGTATATAAAAATGGCGTAGTTAAAAACTTGCAGCTACAAGAAACGGGAGTACAATCTTATGAGGAATTCATAGATCTATTTATGCAGGAAAAAGCTAAGATAGAAGATAGCAGAGTACTTCGATTAATGGCTGCTGTAAAATCAATGAACAATGGCTAAAATACTTATTTGTCCAGATGTACACGGACGTAATTTTTGGCACAAAGCCGAAGAAATGATTAATGAGGTTGATAAAGTAGTTTTCTTAGGAGACTATCTTGATCCTTATGGGTATGAAGGAATAACTTTTAATGATGCTTTAGAAGAGTTTAAACAGATTCTAGATTTTAAAGCAAAACATTCGGATAAAGTTGTTCTGTTAGTAGGAAATCATGATATGCATTATATACTAACTAAGTTTATGGATTGTTCAAGACGTAATTATGAAATTCTTGGAGAATTAAATGCGTTATATAGGGATCATCTTGATAAATTTGAGTTAGTGTATAAGTGTGATGATTATCTGTTTAGTCACGCAGGTGTATATCAAAGCTGGATTGAAAGACATTCAATCGATTTTGATGAACTGCTTGATTTCAAAATGTTTTTAATAAATCGAAGTTACACACTTCAAGACTTAAGTTACTACAGAGGAGGTCGATGTGATACTGGAAGTTGTGTTTGGGCTGATATAAGAGAATCTATGAGAAATGATACTTTCGGTGATTACACACAAATTGTGGGACACACTCAGTTAAACTCAGATCCTTATGTCTCAGATTCTATAATCTGTGTGGATATAAGAAAATGTTTAATTTTAAATACTGAAATCGATGGACCTCAAGCCCTTGAAATTTGTTGATTGTTTGGTATCTTTTTCAGAGATTCCGGATGAAATTACCCTATGTATTAACATCTCAAATTGTCCTAATAATTGTCCTAAATGTCATTCTAAATATTTAAAAGAAGACATAGGAGAAGAACTTACAATAGGTAAACTTATGGATCTTATAAGAGAAAATAGAGGTATTACCTGTGTTTGTTTAATGGGAGGTGATGCTAATCCAGACGCAATTAATCAGTTAGCGATTAGTATGCGTTTAATATCTTGGACTGCAATAAAAACAGCTTGGTATTCGGGTAAAGCTTACATATCTCCACACGTAGATATAAACAACTTTGACTACATTAAAATTGGGCCTTATGTAGATGCATTAGGTCCTTTAACTAGTAAAACCACTAACCAGGTTATGTTTAAAGTTGAACATCTTGGTGATAGATCGTTTATAACGGATATAACCTCTAAATTTTGGAAATGAGTACTGTCGAAATAAATGATAATGGGTATCATACCTTAATATTAACAATCGTACATGATAGTGATTCAGAAGATTTTTATCAACAAATAAAACATCTGATAAAAGATAAATATCCATTAGTTAAATTTATAGGACTGCACACAAATGGGACTAAAGAACGTAGTAAAGCTTTTAAAGTTAAAAGCGGATATAGCGCAAGACAAAATCCATTTGCTATATTAACTGATACGGAAGGAACTCCTATAAAAGCTTTTTACACAGAAGCCCATGAATGTACTGTAGATAATATTGAAAAAACTTTAGATTCTTTTATAGTATATTCAAAAACACATACCAATGAAAGTAACAATAATTAAGACAACATCTAACGAATTACCTAAGTATGAAACAGAAGCTTCCGCAGGAATGGATTTGAGAGCTGAGTTATCTTTATTTAATCCAAAACTATCTTATAACACAGATAGCGTATGGACTCTTGATAATAAATGCGATCATATATGTATTAATCCGGGAGGTAGAGCTCTTATTCCAACAGGTTTACAAATGGCTCTTCCAGTAGGTTATGAGGCACAAGTTAGACCTCGTAGCGGTTTAGCTTTAAAATACGGTCTTACAGTGTTAAACTCTCCGGGAACAATTGACGCTGATTATAGAGGAGATGTAGGAGTAGTTTTAATCAACCATGGTAAAGAACCGTTTAAAGTATGTACTGGAGATCGCATAGCACAGCTGGTAATTGCTAAACACGAGCGTGTTGACTTTGTAGAGGTTGAGGTTTTAACAGAGACTGATCGTGGTGTTGGCGGTTTTGGGCATACTGGCTCTAAGTAATACTATCTTAATCCTATATATCGAAACCTTGATACGTAGGATACAGGAGACTCAGAGAATGTTATTAATCGAACAAGTCAAACTTCAGGAAATTCATCTTGAAAATACGTTAAAAAAGATCGAAAAGAATGAAGCACTCATTAGAGACTTAAAATCCAAGATTAATAATATTCCTAAAGAAATGGTAGTTAAAAACGTTTTAAAAATACCTTAATATGATTACGAAAGAATTATTTATAAGGATGATGAAGACCGCAGAGAAATTCTCTGCGGAAATCAATCGTTGGAGTGATTTTGGAATTGATGTGTTTGAACTTCCTATAGGTGAATTGCCTTGGGATATGTTCTCAGCATGGTACGAAAGTCATTTTACACCAGAAGGACAAGACTGGATAACTTGGTATCTTTGGGAGCGTAAAAGTTTCGCAACAGGAGAAGTACTTCCCTGTTATGACGAGGACGGTAACGAGTTTTTTGTTAATACACTTGAGGAGTTGTGGTCTTTAGTGGCTCCATTAAGACTTAAACCTTGCGCAGATCAACCTTGCACATATTATAAAACTTGTAAAAAGTAATGACTACCTTGTATAATGTTGAATTTTTAGTTAAAAGAAAAAATTCACCAGAACACGCTTCATTATATTGGGGTAAATATATTATTTACACTATAAATATTCCAGATAATATTATTAAAGAACACGATAAATGTAATTATTCAAATACAGCAATCGTTGATGTACTTTCTGCGTATTTACTTGGATGGTTTTATAAGTATAATGAGGATATATTACATATAGATGATATTGAAATAGTGTTAGTAAACAACAGGGATTTTTATAAATAATGCATCAATTTATAAGTAGAGACGGCAAAGGTAAAATTCGTGTAGTTGAAATGGAAGCTCGCTGGAATGAAGTAGAGCAAGCTTTCGGAATACACCGAACTACCTATCAGTATGGTGGTAAACGTACTGAACAACCAACTATTTTCATAACTGCTGGTAAAGCGTCTAGAACTGTTCGTGAACAGTTAGAGTTGGAGTATAAATCCAATATGAAAAAATACTTAGATAAAGGATATAAAGCATTAGAAAAACCTATAGAAGAGTATTCCGAACAAGAGTTGCATGATATTGTGGGAGAAGTGATTACGGATGCTTCAGGATTCTCTAAACATATGTTAGCTAAACAAGCTGATAAAGTTAAAGAATCTTCTATAGAAAAAGTTAAAATGTGGGCTGTTTCTCGTAAGATTGACGGTGTAAGATGTTCTTTTTATTGGAAAGATGGAGAAGTTAAATCAGCATCACGTGGTGGTGGTAATTACGATCCAGCTACTTATCAATTAAGAGAACACCCATTACTAAGAAGTATTTTATCACTACATCCAAATTGGATTCTTGATGGAGAGTTGTATAAACACGGTAAATCTTTACAACAGATTTCCGGCGCGGCTCGATTAGAAAAGAATGAATTAGGTTGTGATTGGTTAGAATACTACGTATATGACGTAATAGTGCCTGAGGCTACATTTTCGGATCGTTATGCTATGTTAGCAGAATTAGCCGAATTGATAGACCAGAAAAGCTTTGATGCTGAAAGAGATTGGAGTAAAGAGGCTTTGAAAATGCATGTATTACCTCACGTGTTTGTTACTGGAGAAAATAAAGTAGCTCAAATAAAAGAATTACACGATCAATACGTGTCTGAAGGTTGGGAAGGTTGTGTGGCTCGTGATGTATCTAAAACCTATAAATGTGGTGGTAGAGGTCAAGAGATGATAAAGTTTAAGATGTATCAGGATGCTGAATTTGAGATTACTGGTATATCAGAGGGATTAAGAGCTGAAGATATGTGTTTTACACTTAAGACTGAAGATGGTATTGAGTTTAAAGCAAAACCTATGGGCTCTAGAGAATTAAAGGAACAGTATCGAGAGGATTTGGACAAGTTAATTGGAAAAATGGCTACTGTTAAATTCTTCTATCTATCTGATGAAGGTACTCCATTACAACCTGTTTTAAAAGCAATTAGAGACTACGAGTAATGATTCCAAACAAATTTAAAATTGCTGGATTTGAGATCAGTGTGACTTTTGAGGATAAACTTGATGATAATAACTATGGTTATTGGAATGACGTATCTAATACTATTGTTTTGGCGAAAAACATTTCGCTCAAAAATGGGGAGTTAACACCTCTTACCGATAGACAGATAAAAAATACTTTTTACCACGAGTTATTTCACGCTTTTCAATTTTATTCTGGAAAGAAATACTGTGAAATCGAGTGTAACATTTTCGCTAACTTTATGTTAGAATTTGAAGAAACTAAATAATAAAAATTATGAGATTAATTGTAGGACCAAAAGCCAATAAAAACTATTTGGCAAAAGTAGTAAAAATTGAACATTTCAAACTTCACACTGATCCGGAGGTGAATAAACTGAAGTGTTGTGTTATCGATGGTTTTAACATCATTTGTGGTATAGATTCTCAACCTGGTTGGTATATTTATTTTCCAACAGCTTGTTGTCTTAACCCAGACTTACTTCGCTATGCTAATCTTTACCGTCATAAAGAATTAAACAATAATCCAGAGCAATCTGGTATGTTTGATGATAACGGACGTGTGAAAGCTATTAAACTTCGCGGAGAACTTTCAGAAGGATTTATTCTTCCAGCTGTAATGTTGGAAAATTACATTCTATCTGTTACAAATATTTCTATTTCTTTGGATAAAGAGATTGAGTTTGATTGTGTAGAACACGATGGTAAATCATTCTGGATCAATAAAAAGTATATTCCAAAGAATACTAGAACTCCAGGAATGCCTAATTTAGGAGGTAAAGTTTCTAAGAAAGTCAAAGGTTTGGATAAAATAATAGAGAATCAATTCCGATTCCACTATGATACAACTCTTATTAAGAAGTGTCCTAACGTGGTTAAACCTACCGATATTATTTCTATTACAGAAAAAGTACACGGTACTTCAGGCATTTCTGCATACGTGTTATGCAAAAAACCTCTATCTTGGAAAGAGAAGATAGCTAAGTGGTTAACAGGCGAAGAGTTCAATCAGTATGATTATGTATACGCATCTCGTTCTGTAATTAAAAACCAGTATTACAATAAAAATGTTGGTAATGGTTTTTATGGTGTCGATGTTTGGAAATATGCCGATGACGTTATAAGACCTTGGTTACAGAAAGGTATGACTGCTTACTACGAAATTTTAGGATTCTTACCTAATGGTGGTTATATTCAAAAGGGGTATGACTACGGATGTATTCAACCTACTACAACTAATAAATTTCCAGATGGAGAATATCGTGCCCATTATATAACTAATGCTGATGGAAGTCATACTAAATATGAACACGGTGTTCATTTTAAGGTATTAGTTTATCGTATAACTATGACTAATACTGCGGGAAATCTTCACGAATTTTCAGCTCGTGAAGTACAACAGTGGTGTCATTACGCAGGATTAACCCCGGTTAACGAGTACTTTTATGGTAAAGCAAGTGATCTGTATCCAGATCTAAATCCAAACGAACATTGGAATGAGAATTTCCTACAACGATTAGCCAATGATAAAAACTTCTATATGGAAGAGAATAGTCCAACTTGTCTTAACGAAGTTCCTCATGAGGGAGTTGTTATTAAAATTGAAAACATGAAATCTGAAGCTTTCAAATTAAAATGTTTTCGATTCTTGGACAAAGAAGGTAAGTCTCTTGATAAAGGAGAATCCAACATAGAGGATGAGAATTAACATTTTTTAAGTTGGATAAATGGTAATTTGTGACTATAATTGTATTAGTAAAAGACTTAGATAAACCATTTATTAGATCTTTTTTATAAAAACAATAATAGTAAAAATTATGACACAAGAAATGCTTGATAGAATGTTAGTAGAATTTCAAGAAGTTGGTGAGAGAACTAATAAATTACGTGCTTTTATACTTGATACAGAACAGTTCGATAAAATCGATAATCTAAACAAGGATTTAATGATTTCTCAACTAAAAGCTATGGAAGCATATGTTTCTATTCTTTCTATCCGTATTGGTTTAAATTCAAAAGTTACAGAAGATCAGGAGGTTTCTGAACCTGAGGTTGAATCTGTAGACAATGAATAAGAAAATAATTTACACAGATTACAAAGACGAACTTTTAAATAGCTACCTCAAAGACATCTCAAAATATAAAGTTTTGGATAGTTCAGAGGTAGCTATTCTTATTTCTAAAGCTCAAGCTGGAGATGATAAAGCTAGGGAAAAGATAATTACTTCTAACCTTAGATTTGTTGTAACAATAGCTAAACAGTATCAAAATAGAGGTATTCCATTAATGGATTTAATTTCTGCAGGAACAGAGGGATTAATTAAAAGTGTGGATAAATTTGATAAAGATAGGGGAACTGTGTTTCTTACTTACGCTGGTTGGTGGATTAAGCAATGTATTTATAATACTATATATGCCCACGGAGAAGAAATTAGATTACCAATTTCTCAAAGATTATTAGTAATCAAAATTCTAGACGCAACCAATAAATTCACACAAACTCATTCTAGGAATCCTTCTACGGATGAGTTGTCGGAAATAACTGGAATAGAACCATCTCAAATAGATTTTTTATCCCAGTTTTCTAATAAAACTTTATCTATCGATGATTACGTAGGTGGTGATGAAGAAGGAAATCAATTATGTGATGTAATACCTGATAATGAACCTCTTCTAGACGAGCAAATAAATAAAAAATTCGTATTAGCTGATTTAGATAATATGCTTGATACTTTATCAAACCGAGAACAAGATTTAATAAGAATGTTATTTGGTATTGGTATGGATCCAGTCGATTCTAAGGATGTTTCTGATATGTTTGGGGTTGGTAAAGAACGTATAAGACAAATGAAAGAAGCTGCTTTAGGTAGATTAAAAAAGAGATTTTCTAATCAATTAAAAGGATTATTACAATGACATTTTCTGAAATTTTACCGTTTTTGAATGAAGGTTTCGCTGTTCGTAGAGCTGATTATAACGAAAATTTAATAATTTTCAAACAAATTCCTGCAAGTATAGATGATGTTTCTTGTTTACGATCTATACCTAGTAAAGTCAAAAATTTACTCATTAAACATGGGGTAGGTATTGATTATGAATCACAATATTTAATATACGATTTTATAACAGGAATAGCCACTTATTGCGTTTTTGACGGAGATGATCTAGACGCTTTAGATTGGGAGGTAGTTAAAGAAGACTACAATCCTTATGAGTGATTGTCGTCAAGGAGCCAGGACTCCTATTAATGGTAAAACCCGAAAAGACGCTAAGGTAGAAGTTGGGGTTGAAATAGGTATGATATTAAATATAGAAGCTTTGTGTGTTAAAGGAGAGTTTGATAAAGACGATGTTGAAACACAAGTAAAAGAAAAAGTATCAGACATATTTCATACAAATGGTCGAGATAAAGTATTAAATAATATTCATGTATATAATATACAATGATTTACTTAGTAACCAAAAATCAACAACTTTTTGAATCCGAATTTTACACAATCATATCTGATATCGATGCATTAAATATCATTACTAAATGGGATATAGTTCAGTTTGATACTGAGACAAGTGGTAGAGATCCACATTGCTGCAAAATTTTATGTGCGCAATTTGGTAATCGAGCTGCTGACACTCAAATAGTAGTAGATACGCAGACTATCAATATAATGTTGTTTAAACAAATTTTGGAAACTAAATTGTTAGTTGGTCATAACTTGAAGTTTGATATTCAATTTTTATACAATCATGGTATTATCCCAACAAAAGTTTGGGATACCATGATTATTGAACAATTACTACATTTAGGATTCGATAATAAATTTTTTCACTATTCATTACAAGCTGTAGCAGAGCGCAGATTAAAAATAGACATCGATAAAACTACTCGAGGAGAGATTATTTGGAGAGGTCTTGATGATAGAGTAGTGCTTTATGCTGCTGGTGATGTTGTACATCTTGAAGATATACGAGATCAGCAAATAAAGGATTGCGACATTAAAACGTGTGCTAAAGCGGCTCAAATTGAAAACGCTTTTGTTCCTGTAATAGCTTACTTGGAATGGTGTGGTATTCGTCTTGATATAAATCGTTGGGAAAAGAAAATTAAAGACAACGAGAAGAAAAGAGATGAATCTTTAGAAAAACTAAACCAATGGGTAGTTGATTACTTTAAAAAACAAGGAGGTGCGACTGATGGGTGTATTGATGTGGAAGTTACTATTGAGGAACAGCTTGATGGTAAAATTGTTAAACACCCATTACCTAAAGGATATACAGGTAAAGAATCTGTGTATGTTGAGTCACGTATGGATGATCTATGCGGACAGCAATATGAATATATACGTAAGTACATTAAAGTTCGTCAAAAATGTGATTACGTAGAAATAAACACAATGGGAGACCTGTTCGATGGTTGGGATTTGGAACCCAAATGCGCTATAAACTGGGCAAGTTCTAAACAAACCATTCCATTTTTCCAAATGCTGGGTTTTGATACTACAGCTAAAGATAAGAAAACAGGAGATCTTAAAGATAGTGTAGTGGAAAAAGTATTAGCTAAACAGAAAGGTATTGCTGATGACTTTTTAAAGCTATACTTCGCTTATAAAGAAAAATTTAAGGATTGTAGTACATATGGACAGAATTATATCGATGCAATTAACCCAAATACAGATCGAATACATACTACTTTTTGGCAATTGGGAGCCGCTTCTGGGCGTATGTCTTGCGGTAGTAGAAACACTAACACCGATCTTGCTAAACTAAAAGGTATAGCTCCTAGTAGGTGTAAATATGTTCAATTACAAAATTTACCATCAGATGAAATAACGAGAAGTGCATTCATTCCTAACGAAGGTAATCTTATGACTGCTTGTGACTATTCAGCTCTAGAATCACGATTAGGAGCGGATATTTACAATGAACCAGAGATGTTAGAAGAATTCTTACATCGAAGCGGTGATATGCATAGTCTATGTGCCAAACTCGTATTTCACGAAGAACTAAAAGACATACCTATAGAGGAAATAAAAGACAAACGACCTGATTTACGTAAAAAAGTAAAACCTATAGAATTTAGCCAACAGTTTGGTGGAGGTGCAGGTGCTGTAGCTGATGCTCTTGGATGTTCAAGAGAAGAAGCTCAAAAGTTTGTAAAAGCATATGCAGATGGTTTTAAAGGTATTACTGAATTTAAGAAAGAGGGTTCGGCTTTTGTTAGAACGCACGGTTATGTATTAATTTGTAAACACACTGGTCATAAATTATATTGGGAAGACTTTAAAAAATGGCGAGAAATCGAAGATCTTCCAGAATATATCTATAAAAGAGAGTACACTTCTGCTGAAAGAAAAGAACATGAAGGTGCTGCTGCTAAGTGGGATAGAATGGCATTAAACGCTCCTACACAAGGTAGTGGTATTGCTATTTTAAAACTATCTATGGCTCTGTTTTTCAAATGGCTGTGTAAAGACGGATATTTTGGTAAAGTTTTATTATGTAACTTAGTTCATGATGAGGCTGTTATCGAGTATCCTAAAGAGTTAAAAGATATCGCTGTTCCTATGTTAAAAGAATGTATGGAAAAAGGAGCTTCAGTATTATGCAAAAAGTTACCAATTCCATGTGTTCCAGAAACTGGTGATCATTGGATACATTAATGCGAAAAGAAATTACAATCAAAGAAATTGGTTTATCAGAAATACATTTAGGTTTGCCTACATGTGATAGACCATATGGCAACGTAACAAGAATTTTAATTTATGAACAAAAAAATAATTCTGACACGAGGTATTCAAGGTTCCGGCAAGTCAACCTGGGCAAAAGCCTGGGTTGCAGAAGACCCGGAACACAGAATACGAATAAATAACGATGATCTCCGAAATATGTTTGGAGTTTATTGGGTTCCATCAAGAGAAGATGTAGTATCGCATGCTAAGCAAACTATAGTAACATATGCTATGGGTAAACAGTATGATATTGTAGTGGATAACATGAATTTAAACCCGAAAGAAGTTCAATATTGGACAAATGTAGTTAATTACTACAACGGTTATACTAAAACAGGCGAACACTACGAAATTGAATTTAAAGATTTCTTTACTCCTCTTGAAGAATGTATAAGACGCGACAGTTCTAGGACAAATCCAGTAGGAGAGAAAGTTATTCGCGATACTTGGAAACGTTATAAACATTTTATACAGACTTCTGAAGTAGAAAAATACGTAAACAACTTACGTCTTTGGGATTCTGGTAAACCTATGTGTGTCGTTATTGATATGGATTCTACTGTATGCTTTAACACATCTAAACGTCCTTGGTTTGGTGATGGTTCTACAGAAGCTATGATTGACGATGTTCCTAATTATGGTGTAGTAGAACTAATTAAAGCTCAAGAATATCCAGTAGTTGTGTGTACAGGACGTAATAAAGATCAACACAACGTAACTAAGGAATGGTTAGCCAATCAAGGAATTAATCCCATCGCTTATTACATGCGTGAAAATGGGGATTATCGTAAAGGTGTTGAGGTTAAGGCAGAACTTATGAACCAAATATTAGATAAATACAATGTACTTGTTGTATTTGAAGATTGTGAACCCATTGTACAGAAGTACAGAGAAATGGGTTTAACGGTATTACAACCTAATAAAGGACTATAATGAATTTTAAAGGAACAATTGTAATAACAGATCCTTGTTATTTAGATAATGATATGAATAACGAGGATAATCTTGATCTTTGGGAAGCTTCTAATTACGGAGAAGATTTAACTGTATTTGGATGTTCTCAGTGGATTAGTGAAAGAACTCTTTACGGTGATTGGTCTTGTTTTACTTACAAAGGAACTGAAAATGAAATGCTTGAAATTATTGAACAATGGAATGGCATTTATTTGGACTTCTTTTCTAGATATAATACGGTAGGTGTTACAGACGAAGAGAAAGAAGTGTTATTAGCTAATTATAAAACTAAATACTCCGAATTTACAAATCAATATACTTACGGACAGTTCTGTGCTGATGCCGGTATGGTATGTGTTGTGTATTTAGATGAAATCCTTAAAGTTAATCCTCATTTTAAAGAATGGGCTGATAAACATAAGTGGTGTGTAACTATCATAGAGGATTTTGAGGGTGATATTGAGTACGAAGTAGATGAAGAAGGTGACGCTCACATAGTGGGTAAAGGAAACCTTAATTTCTACACATCTCAATCAGGATTTTAAAATGTCGAACCCTTGTTATAATGAATTTCTCATTTCATTTGAAAACGAAGAAATAGGCGAAAAAATAGATAAAAAACTTGAAGACTTATTTGAAAATAAGTTAAGAGGAGAAATTAGTTATGCAGATGAAGGAATCATCGAAGGATGGTTTGAATCTAGGTGGACCTTTCCAAGTGATATCTTTGAAAATTTCTTTGAAGAATTTGAAGATAGTACTATATACATGCGATGTTTAAGTACGGAATGGGGATGTTGTTATGTTGCTATGAATGTATATGACAACGGATCTTGGTGGGGTGAACAAACATTTAATTTTTAATGCCTACCTTTAAGTTAACTAAACAAGAGCTCATTAAACAGTGGTGGAACGACTTTTATGAAATAGAAGCTGATACACTAGAAGAAGCAATTCAAAAAATACTGGATTACGAAGAAGATCCTTACGATTCTGAACCAGTTGTTGAAATACTGGCATCGCCAGAAAGAATTATAATTTTAGATGAAAACAGAAAAGAAGTTTATGATAGTGAACAACTTTGAACATCTTTCTAAATACTTTGATATTTTAAAATCTGCGGAAGATTTTTATTATATACAAGTTATACAAAGAAAGAAAGATGGGCATCGCAAAAGCGAGCGTATTATTAAAAACTTTTATATCTATAATAAAGAAGAATTCTTAAACAAGAAAGATTATATTATAGATTTATGTGAAAAATATAACGCTAGAGCATATTTTTGGGTAAATCCAAGAAATTCTCGTAAAATAGCGTTAGAGTGTATAAAATCTTATGCGGATCTAGTAAATCAAAGAGACTGTACTAAAGGCTATAAAGTGTGGGATAAAAAATGCGGATCTAATCCAGCTTCAGATTACGACACTTTGTGGATTGTAGACGTTGATACCAAAGACAAAGGTTTGTTAGGTATCTTAGTAGATCGAATCAATAAATGTAGAGCTAAATATCCCGATATAACAAGGGATATAATCTCTACTGCAAATGGTTATCACATAATAACTATAGGATTTGATTTACATCAATTTAAACAAATCTTAATAATGGGAAAAATTGATGAACTAGATATACATAAGGATAACCCAACATTATTATATTATGCAGAAGATGGACGGAAAGATCTGTGATTCATGCAGATCTCAATTTTATCCAGGTGACACTATACACGAAGTTTGTTCTAGTTGTTTTAATAATGTGTGGTGTATTACTAATATATATGAAGACGATTCTAGAGAATTGTCTTCAATACATCACACAGAAGAAGCTGCTTTACATTTTATGTTAAAAAATGCAGCTGTAATAGAACGTATGAATCAATTTGCAGACTTAAAGATAAAGAAACAAGTTGTAGCAAAATGGGCAGTACTATGAAAAGGTTTAAAATAAACTATAGAACACTAGAAGGTGATGTAAACCGAGCTTATGTGGAAGCTGGAAATGTTGAAGATGCTAAAGTACAACTTAGAAAGGAGTACTGGGATGTTTATGAAATAATTAACGTATATTGTGAGTAAAATAACAAGATTTGAATGTCCTAAAGCAGACTGGATACGAGTGGTAAATGCCGCTCGTAGAACTTGGGGTAAAGCCCCCATCGATCACGAACCAAGTGATAAGTTTAAGAAAAAGATTTTGTTGGCAGAACATAGTCCAATTAGACTACTTGAATACGACTTTACTATAGAAGATGTACGCCAATGGGTAACAGTACATCTCGTTAGACATCATGAAGGATGTGAAAAGTTCGTACATACCCAACGTCAAGATATAAACGATGAAATAGAAAAAGTTGCACAAAACGTCATTAAAGTTTTAGAAGATGCGAATTTAGCTAAAGCAGGTTGGCGAGAACGTGACTATCTATTTCAAGGAACTTCTAATGATATGGATATGACTTGCAACGCTCAAGCATTTATCAATATATCTCGCAAGCGACTTTGTATTGGTTGTGCTTCAAAAGAAACAAGACAGGCGTGGGAAATAGTTATAGAAATGTTAAAAGAACATGATTCTATTTTGGCATCAAAGTGTGTTCCTGAATGTATTTACAGAGGATTTTGTCCTGAATTTGAAAGATGTTGTGGTTATTGCAATTCAAAGCAGTATGAAGAACGACTAAAAGAGTATAGAACATGTTAAATATACTATTATTCATTATTATTTGGATAGTTTTCTTTGTTTTAGGTATGAAAGTGGGTATTGGATTTGTATTAGATTCATTAGCCAGAGGTGGAAAATTGTCTGTAGAAGAATATAGGCAATTTTCATCTTGGGAATTCATTAAAAAATCACTTTTAAACCAATGATATATAACAAATACTTTGATATATGTGTAGAAAATCCACTTAAAACTTACAACAAAATTAAGAAATATTTTAAAGCGTTAAAACCTAGATTTGAAATAGGTTTCAATAAAGGTAAGGGTCCTAAAATATTTATGTTAAATTCATTTGACATTACTTGGAAAGATAAGTGGAACACTCCAAGACATGAGATAAATCCTAGAATATCTATATCATTATTTAATTATATTCATATTAACATAGATTTTACTTTAAAAGAAGGTTCTATGAATGATATGGTATATTGGGAAGCAGCTTTATATTGGTTATACTATAATAAAAGTTTACATAGAGCAGTTAAAAATGCTATAGGATGGACTCAGTATAATGAAGAAACTAAAAAGTATGAACCTATATCTTTTCAAATTTTAAAGGAACCTTTCCAAACTATGTATAATAATCATAATTTACCTATAATAAAGTATGAAGATACAACACGATAAGGTCTGGTTTACATCAGACCTTCACTTTTGGCATAAAAACATTTGCAAATATTGTAACAGACCTTATGAATCACTGGATGAAATGCATGAGGCAATTATTAATAATTGGAACAGTGTAGTACAAGATGCTGATACCGTTTTCGTACTAGGAGATTTAGGATTTTGCGGAATTGAGAAATTGCGTGAATTAGTGTCTCAATTGTGTGGAAACATTATATTAGTACAAGGGAACCACGATTCGGATAAAATTGCTAATAAGCTAGTAGAAGACGGGCTAATTACAAGAGTTGTTAAAATGATTGATGTCGTCATAGAGGGTGATGAGGAGTGTCCAAACCAGGCTTTGACACTCTGTCATTTCCCAATGATTGATTGGAATAATAAAGAACGCGGTGCGTGGATGATTCATGGTCATCAGCATCAATTACCTAATACACCTAGTTGTTCAATGGTACATTGGGATGTTGGTGTGGATAAAAACAATATGATTCCAATTAATTTTGAACAGTTAAAAATCAATATAACTAAACAGTTTTTAAACAGAGAATTATGAAAATAGCTTGTATATCTGATTTACACGGAAATTTGATACAGTACCCAAGTAAGTATTGGGATGGTTTGGCTGATTGTGAAGTTCTTTTTATTTGTGGAGACATTTTACCATTAAAAATACAACATGATATGCCGAGATCAAAAGATTGGTTAATATCAGAATTTAAAATATGGGCTTTAGATTTACCTGTAGAAAAAATATATATAATTGCAGGAAATCACGATGCTTGGTTTGAACGGAATGAGGCGGCAGCTCGTTCTATATTTTCAGAGAATGATAAAATAACATATTTGAAAAATAATAAACTTGAACATATATCCATTCAAGATGGTAAAGTTTACACTATATTCGGAACTCCTTATTGTCATATTTTCGGAGATTGGCCTTTTATGCGTTCTGAAGAAATTTTAAAAGAAAATTTCTCTCATATACCTCAAAATGTTGATATATTGTTTTGTCATGACGCACCTTATGGTACTAGTGATATATGTTTAGAAGGATGGGCAGCCGATGGGTTGCACAAAGGATGTCCAGCATTACGTGATGCGATTATTACGAAAAAACCTAAATATTGTTTTCACGGACATTTACATTCTTCTAATCACGAGGAGGAATTGCTTCTAGATACTAAAGTATATAACACAAGTATTTTAGATGAATCTTATCGAATTAAATATCAACCTTTAATTGTTCGCATATGAAAATAAGTAGTGTATTTTTGATTTTAACAATACTACTAGTATTTCTTAAAGTTGGAGGTTTTATATCTATATCTTGGTTATGGTGTTTTAGTTTAATATGGATACCTTTTGGACTTGTAGTGTCTGTTTTGACTTTATGTGGAATTGTTCTAATGTTATCCGTAATAGTAAAAATAATCGATAAAGTTTTAAAATAATGAAACGAATGTTATTAGTGGTGGATCCACAAAACGACTTTATTACAGGAACATTACCTGTAAAAGATGCTAAAGAAGCTATGTCTAAATTGGCAGATTTTATAACTAACAGAGGTGTTGAATACGACATAATAGCTATTACTTTGGACAGTCATCCCGAAGATCACTGCTCTTTTAAAGAAAATGGTGGTATTTGGCCTAAACACTGTGTATTACACACAAATGGATGGGGATTTCCTGAATATGTGGATGTTGCTCTTAAGAGTTTGAATCAAATAAAGAGCGATATTGCTATTAATATCTATTTAAAAGGTACTGAAACTAACAAAGAAGAATATTCTATATTCGACAGCGCTGTGGGTGGTGAAAATCTAGAAAAAGATATTAAAAGATATTCTCAAAACGATGATCTATTTATTGATGTATGTGGTATTGCAGGAGATTACTGTGTACTCCAAACTATACAAGGTCTTAAAGATGTTATAGATCATAAGAATATAACTATCTTAGAACCGTATACAGCATCCATAGACGGAGGTGTGGCTTTAAAAGAATTTGCTGAAAAAGCAGAAATAAAAATTATAGAACAAATATCTTAAAATTATGTGTATAAATTCAATCTTAGATACAGATCTTTATAAGTTAACTACTAGTTACGCATATATGAAATTATTCCCAGAAGCAGAGGGTACTTTTACTTTCAAAGATAGGGATAAAACTGAGTATGATGACAGGTTTATAGAAATGTTGAAACTGGAGTTTGCCAAATTAAGTATGGTTAGAATGACTAAAGAAGAGTTAGAGTGGAGTAAGAACATTCGTTTCATACCTACTTTCTACTTTGAATGGTTAAACCAGTTTAGATTTGATTTTAACAAAATCAAATTTTGGTTGGACAATGGTAAACATCTTCATATAGACGTAACTGATAAATTATATAAAGTAACTTTGTATGAAACTCCAATACTTGCCATTGTTTCTGAAGTTAGAAACAGTTGGCTTGGTTATAGTGCTAACATACAAGATGTTCTAAACAAACTAGAAGCTAAGGTACTTTTATCTAACCAAAAACAGTTACGTTTTTCTGAGTTTGGAATGCGAAGACGTTTTAGTTATCATGTACAAGATGAAGTGTGTAAGTATCTAAAAGAACACGCTTTGTACTGTACTGGTACTTCTAATGTACATATGGCTATGAAATACAATATGACTCCAATAGGAACTCACCCTCACGAGTGGTTTATGTTCCACGGAGCTATGTATGGTTATAAGCATGCCAATTATATTGCTCTTGAAAATTGGGTTAATGTATATGATGGTGATTTAGGTATTGCTCTTAGTGATACTTATACTACCAAAGTTTTCCTTAACAACTTCTCTCGTAAACATGCCAAACTATTTGACGGAGTTCGCCATGATTCTGGTGATCCTTATAAGTTTACACTAGAAGTAATTAAACGTTATAAAGAACTTGGTATTGATCCTACAACCAAAACAATTGTATTTAGTAATGCTTTGGATTTCCCAACGTATGATGAAATTAATGAGTATTGTAAAGGACGCATTCGTTGTGCTGCTGGTATTGGTACCAATTTAACAAACGATTGTGGATTTAAACCTTCTAACATTGTAATGAAGTTAACAAGTTGTTGTATGAATTCAAATCAACCATGGAATACTTGTATAAAGCTTTCTGATGACGAGGGAAAGCATATGGGATGTGAAGATGAAATAGGTAATTGCCTTTATGAACTTGGATTAACTTAATTTATATGAATGTAGAAGATATAATACTATTAGGATCTTGGTTAATTGGTGTAATATTTGTAATACGATTAATTTTCAAAGACAATGAATGAACTAAATTATAAAGAGGTATTCGAAACTCTTGTAAATGAAACAGCGAAATACGTTACTGATAATAATATTAAAGCTATGATTCTAGGCATCAGCGGTGGAATTGATTCCACCGTTGTTGCGGCTATATGTTATGAAGTAAGTAAACAAACAGGAATTCCGTTAATTGGGAGAAGTCTTCCTACTAAGCATAATAAAGAAGGAGAAGTTACCACAGCTGATTTAGTAGGTAAAGCATTTTGTAGTAATTATATGGAATTTAATATGGATGTTCCATACAGAAAATTTGCTCATTCTATAACATTTTCAGAAGGTTTACTATCTGAAGGATCTCCTTTTACTTTTGATAGAATTTCACCTAAACAAACTCCCTTAGCTAACGGTAATATACAAGCAAGACTTCGTATGATTTATCTCTATAATCTTGCAAGTATTTACAATGGTATTGTAATGGATACTGATAATCTTACTGAGCATAATCTTGGTTATTGGACATTACACGGAGATGTTGGAGATTTTAATCCAATAGGAGGTTTGTGGAAAACTGAAGTATTTAAACTTGCAGAGTATTTACATGAATATTATTCAATAGAAAGTCATTATCATGAAACTTATTCAGATACAAAAAATAACAATTCTGAATTTGGAAGATGTGTTGCTATATCTAAATCACTTAAACTCAAACCAACTGCTGGTTTAGGTATTACTAACAACGATTTAGAAGAATTAGGTGCTGAGTCTTATGATCAAGTAGATTCTATCCTACAAGAAATACTAGGTTGGAAACGGATTGAGGATCAGAATCCAAGTAATCCTGAAGAACGCTATAGAAAGTTTATGGAAGACCAACAAATGCTAAACATACCTATAGAAGTAATACAAAATGTAGCTAAAAGACATTTTTATTCCTCATTTAAACGTAAGAAATTACCTATTAAAATTGAACGGCATTTATTAGTATGAAAATAGGACTTTTATTAGGAAGTTTTGATCCCATTCATATGGGACATCTACATATGGCTATGTCTGCTTTAAACAACGAATTAGTGGATGAAGTCATATTTGTACCTTCTGTTCAAAACCCGTGGAAACAAAAATCCTCGGGTTTTAGAAACAGATGTATAATGGTTCAGTTAGCGATTGATGATATGGAACATTGTAAAATGTCCACAGTAGATCGAAGAACTGAAGCACCTCACTATTCAAGTAACACTCTTAGACTTTTAAAAGAAGAATATCCAGAAGATGAATTATTTTTGATTGTAGGTGCAGATACCACTCTTAATATACGTGATTGGCACGAAGGAGAGTGGATTTTAGAGAATTTTAAATTGATTACTGTTGCTAGACCTGGATATGAAGATCCTGCTATAGTGGATATACCAATGACTTTAAATATAAGTTCTACTGACATTAGAGAACTTGTAAAAAACAAAAAGCAGATTTATCCATTAGTTCCTAGAATAGTTAGTCAATGTATTAAACGTTTTGGCTTATACGAATAATTATGTTATACGGTACTATTTACGGTGACATTGCTGGATCTACTTATGAGTTTAGGTCAGTCACCAATTACAACTTTACAACTGTTTCGGCTAAGAGTAGATTTACAGATGACACTGTAATGACTTGCGCCGTAGCTTTATGGTTGATAGAAGACGAGAAACATCTTTTATCAGAGTTAGTTAAACAAATGCAGAGATTAGGACAAATGTTCCCTCGTGCAGGTTACGGAGGAATGTTTAGAAAATGGCTTGTAACAAAAGATCCTAAACCATATGGATCTTTCGGAAATGGTTCAGCTATGAGAGTAAGTCCTTGTGCTTGGGTTGCTAAATCTTTGGAAGAAGCCGAGTACTTAGCAGAACAAACTGCAATAGTAACTCACGATCATCCAGAAGGAATCAAAGGAGCTAGAGCTGTAGTGGCTGCTATTTATATGGCTAGAAATGGAGCTTCTAAAGAAAGTATTAAAGAGTATATAACCAAGACATATGGTTATAATTTGGATCGTACTATAGCAGGAATAAAAAAGTCTGGATATAGCTTTGATTCTACTTGTCAAGGTTCTGTTCCAGAATCTATAATCGCTTTCTTAGAAGGTAATTCTTTTGAAGAAGTCATTCGTTTAGCGATATTCTTAGGTGGTGATGCAGACACTCAAGCAGCAATTGCTGGAAGTATTGCAGAAGCTTTCTATGGATTTCCAACACGACTTATAGGGGATGTTGATAAACGTCTTGACAAAGAACTTATGTTAATAGTTAACAAATTTAACAATTTTTGTAACAAATGAAAAATTTTCCAGTACAACACGAAGGTAAAACTTATTGGATTTCTAGAAATACAGCGGTAACTTGTTTCGTATTCGCTCCTATAGATGGTGAGTGGTGTGTTTTAGCCAATAAACGTGGTAAAAATGCTCCTGATTATCAAGGATATTGGAATTGTCCTTGTGGTTATGTAGATTTCGATGAAACTACAGCAGAAGCTGCTAAAAGAGAGGTATTTGAAGAAACTGGTGTTAAACTAGACAAAGTTACGTTTTGGGCTTTCTCAGATAATCCTAAAGATAATAAACAAAATATTACTTTTAGATATTATGCAATTCTACCAGAAGCACCTTCAGTTTTAGATACTAATAAAACAGAAGAACGAGGTGGTGAAGCAGGTGAAGTCGAGGCTGTAGAATGGATTCCTCTATCAGAGGTTCATTTTCTTACTTGGGCTTTTAATCACGGAAATCTAGCTAGCCGTTTATCAGTAATAATAAATTTGCTTTGATATGGGACTCTTTATTACATTTACTTTAGTGGCGGTAATCGCTTATTTAATAACAGTAACAGACGATTATAGACTATGATTTACTTTATTAGTGGTCACAGAGACCTTACACAGGAAGAATTTAATTTACACTATCTTCCATTAATTAACAGTGTGTTAGAAGATGATGATACTCCAGAATTTGTTATTGGGGATTGGGAAGGATGCGATACTATGGCTTTAGAGTACTTAGTAACCTTACACCGTATTCCATGGATAACAATATACTGTGTTGATAATCCCAGAGTACAACCTCATGGATCTAATCCTACTGATTTTGAAGAGGTTGATTTACACGGATGTCGTACTTACGACGAGTGTGACGCTGAAATGACCAAAAGTTCTAATTTCGACATTGCTTGGATTAGACCTGGTAGAGAAGATAGTCATACCGCTAAAAACATTAAAAGACGTTATAATATTTAACTAGAAAATATGAACGATATGAACAATTTAACTCCTAAGACTGCCGGGATGAAGGTGGTCTTTCTTTGACATAGATGGAGTTTTAAATTCCGAAGTGTTTTGGACTACACAAAAACAACACATTCGAAAACAATTAGCCCTAGACGCTGGTAGAACTAAAGACGAAGCTTCCGCTTTAGCTAATATAGATCCAGAATGCGTTGCCAGAATTTTAAAAATAGTTAAAGAAACTGGTGCAGAAATCGTCGTATCTTCAACATGGAGATATGATGATAGTCTAAACTATAAACTTCGGTTTATGGGAATACCTCATACATATGGAATAACTCCGTGGTCTAAAGACAGACATCGAGGTAGTGAAATAAAAGAATGGTTGGACACGCATCCAGAAGTTACTAATTATGTTATTATCGATGATGATAATGACATGTTAGATGAACAAGAACCGTATTTTGTACAAACTTCTTGGTATGATGGTATTAACGACTATGATGTTGAAAAAGCTATTAAAATCTTAAATAATTAAATTATGCTAAACATTGATGAATTAATTAAAGAGAGTTTTAAAAGTCAAAAATTCACAGAATTAAAAGTATACAGACTTTTAAAGTCTATGATTATGAACTTTAAAACTCAGAAAAATGCTCCTGAATATACAGAAGCCGTAGAAATATCTTTAATACGTAAATACATACAACAAACAGATGAGGCTATGGTACAGTACGCCGAAGCTGGTAGAGAAGCTATGGTTAAAGAGTGTTTGGAAGAAATTGAAGTACTAAAAAAGCTTCTTCCTAAAGAAATCGATCCTCAGGACGTTCGTTCCATTCTCGCAGGATGGTGTGCTCGTAATTCATTTTTAAATGCTAACAACGATCCAGAAATTCCTAAGAAAAGTATGGGTATAGCTATTAAAACTATGAAAGAAGTATTTCCAACAGCTGATGGTAAAATGATTAGCGATGTTGTGAAGGAATTTGTAGTGTAATGGGTAATTTTATTTCCGTACCTCAATATGTAGATATAAAAAAATCTACTTATGATAAAGCTTATAAAAGATTTCAAAAAAAGTTAGAAGGAAAATCTTTTGGAGAAATAGTTACAGCTAATTTAGATTTCTACGATACATACTTCAAAGTACCTATATACAAAGATTCTGGACTTTTAGTACAAATAAGAGGAGCTGAGGTTATAGGATATAAATATAAGAAAAGCTTAAAAACAAAGCTTGTTTATATTTGTGGTTCTAAAGAGTATGAATATTTACAAGATACAGTTAATAAATCTAGATAATTAATTTTTAATTGAAAAATTAATTTAAAATGAGTCATTTTGTTGGTTTGTGTTTTGGTGAGTATTGGGAAAGCAATCTTGATGCTTATGATGAAGGTTTAGAGGTGGAAGAGTACGTAGTCCACACTAAAGATGAAGCAGTAGATATTGTAAAACAAAATCGCGCAAAAGCCTATGAATCAGCTAGCGAATATATTCGTAAATCTGATATAACCGAATCTAGTAGAGAATACTATCAATCTGTAATAGATAAAGGACTTTTTATATCTTATGAAGATGCTTGGAAAGAAGTTCAAAACTGGGGTTATCAAATAGATGAAGATGAAAATCTTATTTCTACTTATAATCCAGATTCTAAATGGGATTGGTATTCAATAGGAGGTCGCTGGTCAGGATTTTTATGCACAAAAGAAAAAGATGATGAAGGTAAGCCTATAAGAGTTAACCAAGCTTTATTTAAAGATATTGATTGGGATTATATGCTTGAAAATGATATCGTTCCTTTTAGTTTTGTTACTGAGGAAGGAGAGTGGTACGAAAAAGGTCAAATGGGTTGGTGGGGTATAACCTCTAACGAAATGGATCGAAGTACTTGGATAGAAGATTTTCAAAGTTATCTTAAAGATATCGAAGATGATTGTTTAGTAACTGTAATTGATTTTCATATATGATTACACATATTGAAAAATTTGGAGCTACTTGGTGCGGTCCTTGTAAAATGTTGGATAAAACTTTAGAGCAGATAAAGGAAATTGATGTAGTTAAATACGACGTGGATGAATACGAAGATTTAGCTACAGAAAAAGGTATTAGGAATATTCCTGTTCTTATATTCTATGATGGAGATAGAGAAGTTGATAGATTAGTAGGAGCTGTATCCTTGAATAAAATCAATGAAATTATCGACAAATGGAAACAATAAATTATTGCCAATCAGAACTTAATTATACTTCTATTCCGTTAGAATTATACAATAACCTCAACAAGCTTGGTTTAATACCTAATGACGTTAGAGAAGCTAATGTAGGTAAGAGTAATTACGCTAAACACATCATACAACCTTGGAGTATTTGGATTGATTATGATTTGAATCCCTGGGATGCTGATATAGTTAAACGTATATTAAGAACTAAAGAAGAGGAAGGAATGTCTTTGAAAGAGTCCAGAATTATGGATTATGAGAAAATTATTCATATATGCAAAGAACGGATAAGACAACTAAATAACGGGTCAAGTGAAGATGTTTCTGCAGAAAGTACTGCAGAACTCTCCATTTCTACTGAAGATGGTATTTATACAACATCAATAGATACTTCATGTTTAGGAGGATTATCAATTCCAAATCCCTCTCGTTATCGTATTGCTTGTGGTGATCCCAAACCTGAAATTAAGTATGTTTTAAAGGGATCTGAAATAGAAACTTATAACGACTTTATAAATAAACATAAAGATTGTTGTAATTCTGTTATGACTTGTTTTAGTCATGAATCAGGCCTCGGAACTTCTGTAAAAATGTTCTGCCCTAAATGTGGAGAATCAAAAGATATAACTAATTACGATAACTGGTAAATTAAAAGGTGTGGTGGAATTTTTTCTACCACACCTTATTTTTTTTAATTATGATTAAATACTTAGGAACACATAATTCAGGTACATCATCTAAACTTGTATGGTGGCAAAGACCATTTTCTTGGTTGTTACATCTAACTTCTAGGTGTCAAACATTATCAATAGAAGAACAATTAAAGAATAATGTTAGATTGTTCAATTTACAAATAACTAGATATAAAAATATTTGGGTATTTTCTCACGGAATGTGTATTTATGAATCATCTGTAGAAGACACTATCACTACTATGGAAAGATATGCAACTACAGAATCCCCAATTTATTTACAGATATATTTAGATAAAAACTTTATCTTAGGACAAAATAAAGAAGCATTTAGACAATTCATATACCATTTAAATTCTAGACTTGCATCTAAACCCATTTTTATTATAAGTACTTGGATAGAAAGAACAGATGAAAAATGGGGTTGTAATATGGGAATATCTATATCAGAACACTATTGGACAATGGGTTGGGCTAAAGTTAATGCGAAGTCTTGGATTGATTACTTGCCTCTTCCAAAGAGACATGCGAAGAAATATAATAAAAAATATATAGAAGAAAATAAAACTGACTATTTAATGTTGGACTTTGTTGAAATTTCTAAATAAAAGTTTAATAAAATTTAACTTACGTTTTGATAATTTTCATAGTATAATTATTGAAGATTAAATTTAACAATAAAAATATGTATTATGAATAAAATGCTTTTGTTTAATGAAGATGCAAGACATAAAATTCAAGAAGGAATTAATGTCGTAGCAAATGCGGTTAGGGTAACTTTAGGTCCTAAAGGTCGCAATGTTATTCTAGATCAAGAATATGGGCAACCTCATATTACAAAAGATGGAGTGAGTGTTGCAAAGGAAATAGAACTTAAAGATAAATATCAAAATGTTGGTGTAAAACTTATAAAATCTGTAGCTAATAAGACAGTACATGATGTAGGAGATGCAACTACAACTAGTACCGTACTTACTCAAGCTATTGTTAATGAAGGTTTAAAGAATGTTACTGCTGGTGCTAATCCTATGGATCTTAAGAAAGGAATTGATCTAGCAGTACAAGAAGTAGTCGAATTTATAAAACAATTAGCTGTGCCTGTTGATGATAAAATCAAACAAATAGCAACTATTTCAGCTAATAATGATGAAGTAATAGGAAATCTTATTGCGGAGGCTGTAGACAAAGTTGGTCACGATGGTATCATAACTATTGAGGAAGCTAAAGGCACAGAAACTTATATTCAGGTAAATGAGGGTATTCAATTTAATACAGGCTTTCTGAGCCCTTATTTTATTACGGATAGGGATAAGTCTACCTGTGTACTAGAAAATCCAAAGGTGCTTCTGTACGGGGCTAAGATGTCCGATTTGAAGGACTTTTACAAGGTGTTGGAAACAATTATGACTCAACACGGCTCGGTTTTAATCATTGCTTCTGACTATGATTCTGAAGTATTGGACACTTTAATACTTAATAAAATTAAAGCTAATTTTAAAGTTTGTGTTGTAAAGACTCCAAGATTAAATAAAGAAGAATTAAATAGAGATATTAGTGCTGTAACTGGTGCTATGATATTAGACGATCGTTTTAAACCTGAAATGGTTCATTTAGGATCTGCTGAAAAAATCATAGTTGATAAACATCACACTACTATCATAAACGGAGGTGGTGGTACTGATTTAAAAGATCATATTAAAGCACTTCGTGATAGCGGTTTAGAAGAAAGAGCAGCACGTCTTGAAGGAGGAATAGCTACAATTTATGTCGGAGCTAATAGCGAAGTTGAGTTGGTAGAAAAGAAAGATCGTATTGAAGATGCGGTTTGTGCTACTAAAGCGGCTATTGAAGAAGGTATTGTTCCTGGTGGAGGTAGCGTTTATATCAGAGCAATAGAATCTCTCTTAAAGATTGAGACTGATACTGCAGATGTTAAAACTGGTATTAATATAATTAAAAATGCGTTAACATATCCAATTAAACAGATTTGTGCTAACGCAGGAGTATCGGGAGATGTAATTATTAGTAATATCTTAAAGAATAAATTAGGTTATGATAATTTTGGTTATAATGCCAAAAGAAATACCTATTGTAATATGATTAAGGCTGGTATTATTGATCCCGCAAAAGCAATACGAGTAGCATTAGAAAATGCAGCAAGTGTTGCGGGATTATTTTTAACAACTGAATGTGTCATCGTTGATGATATAGAATAAAAATAATTATAGGGGACAGTCGTGAGAAATCACGGTTGTCCCCTATTTTTTTTTACTCGTTATCGAGTAACTAAGTTTGTTGCGCTAAATATCTAAAAATTGGTTTGTTTTGTCTAGCTATACCAAACGATTGAGCCATCGCACTAAATACATTTCTATCTCCAGAAGCCACAGCTGCTACTTGTTCAATAACATTTATTGCAGAACTAACAGTGAATGGATTCCAATCAATGGTAGGACTAAATATAGAATCCCACCAGAAGAAATCTAATTTAGCATAGTTAAAAGATTTGTATAACAAGCCAAAAGCATCAGCTAAAATTACATCTGTTAGATCTTCAGATTTTTTAGCATCGTCTTCTAGATCATCATAAACAGCACTTAATCCTAAACAGAGAGCTCCTAACATTATAGCAGCCATTGCATCAAAAGCAAGTATTTTTAAATTAGTAACATAACAACGTCTGTAATTTTCATCAGGATTTTCAAGAAATTTTTCTCTAATAGTTGACATCATTCCTCCTAATGATTTATCGTCATTATTCCAAACTTCTTGTATTATTCCCATCAAAGTTACAAAAACACCTTCTGAATAATCTCCTTGCCACTATTTAGCTGGAATTCCAGTATCTGTAGTGACTAGTTGAGTCTGATCTACTTCTCCATTTTCTTTAACTCCCCAAAATAAAAGATTACCCTAATCATCTTTAGCTTGTACCCAACGACCTTTAATTTGATTGCTTCCAGTACTAGCAAAGTATTGATTTTTCTTAGCAGACCAATAGGTTCTCATTTGTCCTAAAAGACTTCCTAAGTAAGTTCCAAAGAATAACGCCTTTTTAGTATGATCGTAGTATCCATATAAACTATCTGCTACGTCTTTACGAGATTCTGATTCTTGAACAGTATAAGCTCTTGGTAGTACTTGAGGATCAGAAGCATTAAACTCAAATAAAGAACCATCCGCATTTTTAGCTCCTTCAGCTACAAATTGCTGTGCCACTGGAATATAGTTTGATAAAGCCTCATTATACTCTTTAGATCCTTTAGGGTGAGTCCATAAAGCAGCATAACGTTTGTCTTTTTTACAATCATACTTTAATGTTCCGTCGGAATTAAGACTATGTGCTTCATAACAACCATCAGCTTTCATTTGAGATAAGAAAATAGTCATACGGTTATAGAAATCAGGACGTGAAGACATCTTAAAAGCATAACGATCCATAAAATGAAAAATACCGTGTTTATTACTACTTAAATTCTAAGCATAAGTATTCATATCCATATCATTAATACCAAATACTCTGTTAATAGCCTCACACAAAGTAGGAGTTGTACCAAAATGAGTTAAATCTTTACGAACTTCATTAAAAGACGATATTAAATGCTATTTACTAAATATCTCTCTATCAGAAGTCCAATTAAGCTTAATACTAGTAAACAATCCGTTTAAAGCCTGTCCCGACATTTGTATAGGAGCAAATGCTAAGGCCATCCATGAAGCCATTTGCTGTAAATCTTTGGTTATTCCAGCTATAACTTTCATTTTCGGATCTTTTATCATAGACTCATTTTTAATTTTGGTTTTTATAGTGTCTTCAATAGTTTTAATGTCCGCTGTAAATTTAGATCCTTTAAATTCTCCCATTATCTTTAATGCAAACGAAGCAGCTTTAATGATAGGCATACGCTAATCCATTTCTTTTTGAATGGTATAAGCTTGTCTATGAGCTAAAAGTATATTCTCCAAGTCAACTTCAAAATAAGCAGGATCTTGTGATAATTTTTTAGCCATAAAAGCTTTTCTATTAGAGCCATTACCAGTATCCATCATATTATTCATTTTATATATATCTTCGCTTTGTGCGTATATAGCCTCTTCATCCTCACTAAGAAAATCGCTAACCTTATCTTTATAATACTAAGAATTAAATATATTTTTAATCCTGTTTTTAAAAGCATCCCACATACTTCTTTGAGCTGCTTTACCAGACTTGCTAGCGCGTATTAAAGGAAGTTTAAAGAAATCATAATCACCTTTCCTAGCCATCGCTTCCAACTCAGCTTCTGTTTTATTTGGAAATCTATCTCTATTAATTTCCATTAAGAACATCTTAGCAAAATCTTTTTTAGCTTCGCTTAAACCGCAATTAGAATCCCAAGGATTTTTAACCATTAGGTCGTTATCATCAGTTTTATAAACTATTCCTTTGTACAAATTAGCCTAATTACCAAAAGTATATTCTTGTAATTTAGAAAATCCTTCTTTTTCTTTTAAAACATCCACAGCTTTAGTAAACTTTCTAAAGTCTTTAGATAAAGTATCACGAACGTTCTAATATGCTTCTTGCATTACCCTTGATGCTGTATTCAAAATACTACTTGCATAGTTTCCTGGGTTTTCTCCCTCTTGCCAATATAAACCTTTAGTTAAACCAAACATAATTTTATCATGGTCCTATAACTATTGTTTATAATTATAACCTTTACACTCAGCAATAGCCCATAATATCTAAGCATAAGCCGTAATAGCTTCTCGTGCATGATAAGGTTGGTTTATAATAGATTCGGGATTTTTAATATAGTTAGATAACTCCGGATCGTTTTCTATCTAATCTTTCAGTTTTTCCAACTAAAGTAAAACTTCTTCCTTATTACCATCCGAAATAGATGTATCTAAAGCACTAATACTACTTGCCATCCCTGCGAATTTCTCAGAAGTACGAGTTCCTGTGATGTTTTGTATGTTTTTAAGAGTTAATAAAGCTAATTGGGCTTTTGTTGCAAATTTGACCTATCCTTTACCCCCTTTTAAATGATTTTCTCCAATATCTAACCCTTTAGACTGTGCTAAATCCATAAGTCTATCAAATGAATAAGTTAACTGATCATTAGGTGACCAAATTCCGGAACTTTTTCTAGGATTAACTACATGAATTTGAGCTATATGCACATCGTCATTAAACTACATACTATTAAGAACTAACATAGTTTCTATAAGACGAATATTACCATTAGTTGCTTTTAGCATTTTAGATCCAGCTTTAGAATTTTCTACAATATCAGATTGTCCTAAACCATAAGTAAGATTTTGCATCTTATTATCTTTAGATGGAATATAATCTAAGTAATTCAAAGATGTGGTAATCACTTCAACATGTCGAGTATGTTTATTCTATAAAAATATAATTCCAAACTCCTCAGCAGAGTCATATCCATCTCCTTCTAATACTTCCCAATTACCATTTAAGTATTTACTTAAAGTATCCATTAACCATCGGGGATTATTACTACCTTTAGCTTCTGGTAAACGAATGTCGGTAGTATTATTATTAATACCTTCTTTTAAAGCATTTTTAATAAGTACGGTATGTCCTTTAACCTATTCTTGGAAAGTATTATAGTGTTGTAACACTTTTTTAACAAGTTCTACTTCACTATCAGCTACTATAGGATTTGTATCATTACCACTTGGAAAATATCCATAAGGTTTTTCTAAATCAGTTCTTTTCTTAAAAGCACCTTCAGCCTCAAGCATAGCTCTTACTTCCTCTTCTGTTTTTTTCTTACCATATTCCGGGAATAACATTTTCATCTATTTATCCACAGTTGTAACAAGATTCGTAGCTGTTGCAGTTAAATTTTCAGGAACACTAATAACCTAATTTAAGTTATTAATAACGTGTTCATCTGTTCTAATACTTTCAGTTAATTCATCTAGTACTACGTTAGCTCTAATGTTATCAAAAGTATAGCCTTCTGTATCAGGTCTAAAACCTTCTAGTTGAATGGGAGCTACAAAAGAACGTATATTATTATATCTTAAACCATTCTATGCTAAAATTCTAGTGTATGTAGCTAACTGATAAGTATACCCACGTTTCTTAGCTGAGTTATATTCCACATATGGTTTTGGAGAAGTTTTATAATCAATTATGTGAGCATTACCTTTACTATCAACAGCTATTAAGTCAATACGTCCTAAAAGATGTTGAGTTCCTTTAGTTTCTTTATCCAAAGTTCCGAGTAAAGCAGGTTCTGGAATAAATGTTAAATCACTTTCTCCTAACTATTTCTCAAGATTTTCTTTTAAAGTTTTAAAATAATTGATAGCTTGTTTTATTTGATCCTCTGAAAATTTTTCTCTGATAAGTCTTTTTTCTGAGTCGTATTTTTCAGGAGCAATCTATTTCATAAATAAACTTAAATCACTATCAACTATATCTATCCACATTTTACCTTCATTAGGTCCACTTTGTATAGTTGAAAAAAGTTTTTGTCCTACAAAGTGAACAATATCTCCGAATAATGCCTGATTTTTCCATTTATTTTCCATTTTATCTCGGAGATCTTTTTGTTCTTTAGTTGTAACTAAATCAAATTTAGATTTAACCGTCTCCTCATCCCAACTTTCATCTAAAGTAAAATCAATTAAATCAGGATGAACATCTAATTTAGGTTCACTTCCTTTAGCAAATTCAAATAATTCTCGTTCATCATCGGTATATTTACCCTCAGACCAATCTAAAAATCTTTTTTTCCAATAGTTAGATTCTATAAATTGAGGATAAAATAATTTATTATCCTCATTGGTTAAACCATCAAGGAATTCATTTACACCCATATAAGGAGGTTTCAATTTTCCTTTAGCTCCATCTTCTGTATATATTTTACCAGAAGATTCCCATTCAGCTTTTTTCTCTTTTGCTTTAAATTCCCCATCTTTTATCTGAGATTGAGCGTGTAATTGAGCAGAAGTTTTAGAAAATACTATATCACCAAATTCAGACAAGTATTTATCTTTTTCTAATAAAAAATCATCTAACTCAGCTTCCGAATTAAATGTTTTTCCTTTGTATATATATTTACAAGCCATTAGCATTCTTCTTTTAATTCGTTATTATGTATTAGATCTGATTTTCTATTATTAAGAATTCTGTGAATTTGCCCGTCATTTAAAGTACCTCGTGATACATTATTAAATGCAGAAGAATTAACTAATTCAGCTATATCTGGAAAAGACATATTTAATAACTGTTCCGTAGGAATAATACGAACACTCATATCTCCCATTAACATAGAATCCAATAAACGTTTTATATTATATAATATTTCCTCTTGAACAAATTCAGGTAATTCTTGTATAACAGACTATTTATTTGATACAAATTTAGCTAATTCAGTTACAAAAATTTCTTCATTTAAATCACTACGAGTTCTTCCATAATACTCTTTAGCTAATTCTTCATATGCTGGTAATTGTTCAGCTATACTTACTAATTCGGTATATAGCTATGGATTTTGATATTTAACACTTCCTAGTAATAAATGAGCCATTTCATGTATAGGAGCATCAATATCAGCAACATCCATATTTATATAAATATCTCCATTCAATATAAAAGCATTAGTGTGTTTAGCATCAGTAACATCTTTAAATTTAGGATCATTCTGTAAATCATCAAGAGTGATATTATAAAAGTTTACTCCGTAGAGAGATGCTAATTTATTAAATATGGGAATTAGTGCTTGTTTATCACTAGAAATAGATACAGGAGGATTTCCTTTATCATAACTAGTAGTAGGTCTGCGTTCAATTTGAACTAAAGCCTACTCATTTAAAGGCAAAATGTTAACTTCTAAATCTCTATGTTTATTATTAATTTCAATAGTTGCCTGGCCAATATCCTAAGTTTTAGTGTATGATAGAATATCTTGTATAGAAGTTCCATCATCTTTTAATTTAATGTTTTCAATTAAATGCTAAGAACTATTAGCACCATCCATTTTATCTAACTCTGGGTATTTTAGATCTTCTTCTGAAACACCCATTCTTCGCTGTTGATCAAAATAAGTACGAACTTCTACAGCGTAATCAAATTCTGAGAGCCCAGACTATTTTAATCTAGTCTGGAACTCTGCAGATTTAGTATTAATACAATTCATTAGCAAAAAGTTTGTTCAATAATACTTTTTAATATATTTTCATCTAAAACTTCCTGAGTAGGTTCACCTTGTTTTTTAACGAATTTAGTTACTTTTTTAACTGAATTTACTGTGTATGTTTTACCATCATACACAAAAGATTTTAAATATCCATTAGAAGTAACTACGTTTTTAACAGAATACTCTCCCGCTTTAAAGGAAGGAAGTGTGTCTTGTGTTTTGATAGAAGTATAGTCATCAAATCTAGATAGTACTCCGGAACCATTAAATAGTTTATACTCACCGTAATTAGGATTATATTCATCATAATTAATTCCCTAAAATTCTGATTCATAACCAAAATCACCCATACCATCAAAGCCTTCTTCATATTCAAAATCACCATAAGGATTGGAATCACCATAATCATCATAATCCCAGGAATCCTATTCTTTTTCTATTTTCTTTAGAAGAACTGTTTCTCCAGTATTAGGATCTTTGTATTTAATGATTTCAGATGTAGCGGTTTGAGGACTACTTAAAGGAGCTAAATATTTATAAATAATCTCTTCATCTATACCAATAACATATTTACCTGTATCAGATATTTGATTTTCTGGATATCCTATAGCAAAGTCGTAAGTACTATCAAATTCATTTATAAATGTACGATAATCTACCATATACTCATTTTGATTAGACATAACATCTTCAAAAATAGATAGTAAACTATTTCTTCCTCCTTTTCCTTTAAACTTTAATAGATTATAAAATTGGAACATTTGAACTACACTATAAGTCTATCGTCCTATAGATATAGAATGTCCAGCAAGTTTATTAAAATCATTTCTATATTGTCCCAAAAGAACTCTTTCATTTTCTGAAGAAGGAAGCATATTTATAGTTAGTGATTTAGCTAAATATTTTAATCCTGTAACTGAGTCTGTAACTAAAACATCTTCTAAACCTTGTACGAATATATTATCTCTACCAAGATTAGATTTTTTTAGTTCAGGAATAAATACTTCTTCAAAGAATTTTTCAAAAGTTTTATTACCTAACTCAGTTCCTAAAGCAATAGGCTCTCCTTCTTTAGTATTAACTATAGAATCTACTTTAGACACAATAGAAATAGTTCTAGTATTAGTAGAAGCTGGAAGTTTAAAAGTCTAGGTTCGTAAATAAGCGTTATTCATATAATCATCCACAAAACTCTAAACTCCTTTATATACAGCTGTTTTATCAGTAGATTTAGATATTTTTGCATCACTAATAAATTTATTACCTAACTATTTAATAGCTCTAAATTTAACAGATTTAAAATAATCACCTTCGTAAGCTAAAATCATAGATTCTAAATACCCCTTATAATGAGGAACTGTAGTAAGAATTCTTAAAGGATTTACACAAGTTTTACAATACTTTTCATACAATTCAATTTGTTGATTATGATAAGCATTTGGATTATCAGGATCGGATATAAAACTTTCAGCAAATCTCTTAAAATCGAGAACTTCTATGTCATCGTTTACAGCAGTTTGAATTCCTAAACGTTCGTTAACTCGTTTAATTAACTTAGTTCTATCTATTAGACAATTCTCTATTTTTAAAACAAAATTAATAAGTTCATCAGGCTTAGTTTTAATTTCTTGGTTTAAACGTAAAAATTGTCCAAGTCTTTTAAATTCATCAGCACCTAAAGCAAGTTTATTTAAATCATCTTTAATATCACTCTCTCCGTAGGCACTAATGTATTTAGTATTACGAAGGGTTTCTGCTTGACCAACAAACTCACTTAAATAATCACACAACTAATTACTTAAAGAAGTAAATCCTTTTAGTTTATTAGGCTAGTCTTCAAATTGATTTATGAAACCAGCATTTGTCATATTTACATTAAGATTAGTTCTAACTAGACTTAATAAATTTAAAGCTGGTCTAGCACCAAACTTACGAGTTAATGTAGATAAAACGTTACCTATATTAGATATAGATAAGGTATTTACAATATCTTCATTACCAGTAGCTTCTATAAGTTTACTTAAATAAGAAGAATGTTGTGGATTAGATAGCACCTGTTTTAACGCAGTTTCAAACATATTAAAAGTAGTTATGTCTTTAGAAACATACATATTGAAAGGACTTAACTCATTTAATCTAGGTCCATCAAACAGATAAGATAACGCTTGATCAACAGAAGTTTTTCCTTGTCTTTTAGTAAATTCATTACTATTCAATAGTTTCGCAATAGTAAATCCTAAAGGAGATGCTATAATTTTATTCATAACATCAAAATCCATTCCAATAGCAGCACCATAAAGATACATACCTAACATACCAGTTCCCGCATTGATTTTCGCCAAACATAATTCTTTAGCGTTATCAGTAGATAAAGACAGTAAAGCTGACATTATAACAGAAGCATCTTCATCGAATCCTTTATCTTTTAATATTGAATAAATTTCACTTTGAAGATTAACTTTACTTAAATCATCCACTCTTATGTTTGCCAAAGTTGAGAATGTTCTACCACCTATAGTAATAGGACTAAATTTAATGATTTCTGATATAATATCAGAATCGACACTAGTCATATGTTCATCCTATAAGTTTTCATTTAAAAAGCTATTACAGAATTGAGTTGCAGCAAAAAAGGCTTTTAATCCAGTAGCACAGATAGCAATATCATCTTTACCAACAGATGCTTCTTCAATAGCTTGGTATTTATTAAATACATTACCAGGTGTGAAAGTTTTTTGCACCTCGCTTAATTCAGATTCGTTAGCAATCTTTTTTAAAGGATTAGTTGCAACGTCTACACCGGTATGAGCTTCTAATAAATTTGCAGAATCGGTAGATATTGAATGTAGAGATCCTACTACATAATTTTTAATAGCACCTTCTACAACATCATCACTAACACCTTTTAAATAAGTGTTGTGTTTGTTAATTCTATCCACTATCATTTTTATAGCGTTAGTTTTTAAATCACTTGCTTTTTCTACATAGATGATTCCCTTTTCTTTTTCTATAAATTTTAAAAGATTAATGTATCGTTTTAAAGCAACTTTTTTAATTTTTTCTTCTAACTCCGCATCAATTGTTTTTGGAGTTAAAGAATTTTGTCTTGCCGCTTCCATAACTAACCATTTATAATCCTCATTATCAGTTAATAAAGGTCTTCTATCCTACAAATTAACATGTTCTGGTGTAGAATCGTAAGCTACCATTTTTAATTCCTGTCCAGATGGAAAAGGTATATTCATGGATAAATTTAACATTTCAATGTTACTCATATCAAAATCTGGAGACCAATCGTGGAATTCTCCATTTTTACTAAATGAATGAGTTAACAAAGAAACAGCATCAATATCCAAATCGGAACCCTGTAAGAAAAACTGCATAACACTTACATATGCCGTGTTAATATTAGGATTATCAAAAGCAACCACTTTCATCGGCATAAAAGATTGTTGATTTTGAGCTGGAATACGTGCAGCAATAATATCTAAAGATTTCTTAAAAGAGGTGTGCATTATTGTAGCTTGCTCTCTTAAATGTTGTTTTAATCGAGTGTCTAACTAATTAAAATCGTTTAAAGCTTTATTTAAAGCAATTCTATCATCAACTAAAGAATCTTCAGTTTTAAATACATTATACCAAGATTGAGCTGTTTTATTTTTACTTTTAGATATTACATTTAAAATATCATCAAACAAAGGTCTTTGGTTTACGTTAAGTTCTCCTCTAAATCCAGGAGCTATCGCCTCACTTATATGGATTGATTGGTACTTAAAATTATTTAAATAGAAGGTTAATCCAGATTTAAATTTATTTTTATCATTAGTATCCGAAGAAGTTAAAATAATTTCAGTATTAGTTCCTGGAATACGATAAACAGAATCATTTATACTGTATAACTAATACATTTTTTTATTAGTAGTTGGATCAATTCTCCAAACTTTACCCAATTCATCAACTTTTTTATGAATAGTTACTTGTTCTACTTCATTATACCAATCATCTTGAATTTCAGCTTTATCTTTTAAGTAAATATGTTGCCCATTAGTTCTTTTTAATTCTAAGTCATAAAGAGTTTCATCCTAAATAATAGTATCAAAATTTCTAACCATTCTATCATAAAAATAGTTAGGATTATTTACTATTTCATCTAAATTAGCATACTAATCAAGTCCAAATTCTTCTAAGAAAACTTTAGGCATTACTATTTCGTAAGCCTGTGTTTGAATGGATTCTTTATCAACCTAAACAAATGTATCTCCAATTTTAAAAGGTTTAATTTTTCCTGGGTTGTTTTTACTTAATGAAAATAAAATATCCTACTGTAATTTTTTAGCATACAATTTAGCTAGTTTAAGCATATGCGATGCATCCTAATTTCCTCCGTTTTTGTATGATAAAAAATGATCACTCACCGCTTGATTGAAGGCATCAAGACCGTCATCATATTTTGCTATTAACTCTAAATAAAGATTTAATTTATCCTAATCAGTTTTAAGTTTTTTAACTTTAGTAATAGTGTCAAATAAATCTTGTATATAATTAATATCCCAAATTTGATATGGTTTACCATCAGTTCCTTTAAACTTGTAGTTAATGGTTCCTAATTCTTTTCCATCTTTTACAAACTCTTTAACAGAAATTACATTACCCGATTGAACCAAGTCTTTAAATGCTTTATAACCTATAATTTCTTCAGGTACATCTTCTAAAACTCCTTCATCGTTTATAATTTGTTTCTAACCTCCATTAATTCGAATATCATGAGGGTATTTAACATCAAATATTTTATAACCTCCAACAAGTTTTACGAGATATTTATTACCTACTTCTATATTGGTAAAGTCACTAAAATCAATATTTGGTTGATCATACTGAATTTTATTAATTATATTATCGTAATCGTCTTCATAAAATTCTTCCAACTAAGATAGTGTAAAACTGTGTCTGATACCTTTAGAATCAACAAAATTATATATTTTAACAATTCCATTAGTAGGGCAAAGTACTGAAAGTATACCATTCATTGTTGCTTTAATACCTGCTTTAGTCATCATTACTGATAAATTAGTAACTAACTTTGTAAATACTGCAGGATCACTGTATGGAAAAGTTTTAGTATCCGCAAAAGTAAGTTCTTTACCCTCACGAGCTTTTTTAATTAACTCAGAAGCGATAGCTCTTAACATATCACCATCCTGCGCAGTGCTAGTAAGCATACTCTTAATCATACAATCCGCAATAGCAGTTTCGAATTTACTAGGATCATTACTATTAAGAATTTCTTTAAAACCATCCTTAAATTCTTTTATTCCTTGTAAAGTTAAACTATAAAGAGCTTTATATAAACGATCAGCTTGTTCTGGATTAAATCCCATTGAACATGCTGAAGAAATAACCTAGGTCATCAAAGAAAGAGTAGATCCATCAGCATGGTGCTCTTTATCTAATTGAATACCCGCATTAGTCATTCTAATTTTAAAGAAATTTAAATTTTGACGACCTCCATAATAAGTATTGGGATTCATATTTGCAGTACCCTATTTAACAGCACCAATTGTAGGCATATAATGAATGTCAGCATTTTTTAGAGGTTGATCGATATGTTCAGCAGTAATATCACCACCTACATAAGTGGGTTTAAGATTTCCTGTATTAATAACAGCTTTAACTACTAGCTATAGTGAAGTTTCTGATGGTTGCAACATCCCTCCGTTAAATTCCTAAGAATGCATACCTCCAAACATATCCCATAATTTATAATTATTATTTACCTCTGTAAATAACTCTGATTTATTTACACCATTCTCAACAATATTACCATCCTAAGAAATTTCTATAATGTCTCTATAATAAGCATTAGCATCTTCCGCTTTTCTTATTGTAGCACTAAAATATTTATTGCCCTATTTAAAATAGAAAGTTCCGTATTCTACATTTTGATTTTTAAAGTTTTTAGTTATATCAGCAATATAATCATTACCCTAATAATCTTTCCAAACTCTATTAGTCATGTTATACATCATATTTCTGTAAAAAATAGAGTTACGCATACGATCATTCGTTACGGCAAATCCAGCAGTTTTAATAATACCACCAGAACCAGTTAATTCATCGTAAAAATGCACAAATTGTTTTTTGTCAATACCAGCACGAGCTTCATTTAAAGAATTATTCTCTAAATACATTGTAATTGGATTAACATAAGTAGCACCATCATAAGGTTTAGCTTCATCTGTATTACCATCAATTGTGAACAATCCCTCCTTAATATCATCAATTACCGCAATATTATACCATAAAGGAATTCCATCAATCTGATTTAGCTGGAATTGATCCATAGCTGCTGTAAAAGATACATTACGTTTGTGCTGCGCGTAGAAACGAGAAGCTTCTTCAGCTAATAAAGCTTGTTGCTTTTTAAATTCTAGGTTTTTTAGAGCTATATTGTTAATACGAGTCTCATATTTTCCCGTAGATTCTCCCCGATGTCTTCTATGTAATCTGTGTGCAGATTCATGTTCTAGTATAAAAGTTAACCACTCATCAAAAGATTTAAAAGTATCTTCAGGTAAAACTTCTGCCTAAGAACCATCAGATAATACGACAGGATTCATCCAAGCTTTTTCTTCGTATTTCTTTTGAATTTGTTCCAAATTAATTTCCATTTTTCTAGTTTCAGGATTCCACCTAGCAGCAACGGGAACTGTTCTATCAGATGAAATAGCAGAAACGAAATCAATGTAGGTAGTTAATTCTTCTCCAGACTTATAAAAACCATCTTTTTGTATCTACTGGATGTTTGCTAATGTATTAAAGGTTTTACCCTTGTGAGCTATATGAGATCCAACAGTAGAAGACATTAACTACTGTGTAAATAAATAATCCATTAAATTATATTTCTCTAACATAGGATGTAGAGTAATCTTATCTTTTAATAGAT